>Ga0307515_10017995_pt1 | contig 12827 bp, 7 predicted proteins | sample 17_EM_MG_FD_194513 | JGI IMG/M metagenome (GOLD analysis project Ga0307515, IMG submission 194513) | Populus trichocarpa ectomycorrhiza microbial communities from riparian zone in the Pacific Northwest, United States - 17_EM | ecosystem: Host-associated > Plants > Roots > Unclassified | place... | reverse complement strand
AAAACAATAATTCTTATAAAGAGACATGTTTTTAATAAATTCATGTTAAAATTATCAATTCATAATTTTTTATTTATTAAAACTTTCTTTTGGATTAGTTGTTCAAAAAACATGCAAGGCTAAACTTTTTTTCTTGATTGCAAGGATACAGAAACCTTTGGATTTCAAAAACTGTGAGATTTATTCTACCTTTTCTTTTTAGTTTATATGATGAATGAATATACTTGTTCTCCTATGCTTATTTTTTATGATTGTTTATTTTAATCACTAGAGCAGACTCTAAGTTATTATTATGAACAATCTATTGCTAAGTTTGCTATCAAAATCAAAGTTGTGGTATATAAACTTGTGAAGCAATTGAGATTAATAATTATAGCGGATCTTAGCAATCTTAGGGAGAGCATTCGATTGATCAAATCAAACATGGACTGCAGACAACTATGTTGTCTAGATTAATCAACTCATCTAGTTCTTAAGGCTGCCATGAAATTAAATTACTAGTGCGGACACTGTGATTGTTTGATGGTTAAGATTAGTTATATAGTGGATCTGTTAATTAAACAACATAAGAAAAGATAGATATTCATAGTATAAATTGATGTTTCATTTTTATGATCAGTTCTGATTTTTGTAGGTGGATGTTTACTTGCGACCAAGGTTTATTCTCTTGATAATTTTTGATTTTATTTAATTTCACTTGATAGTTTTCTGTTTTCTTTTGCTTTAGCCTAGATAACGTCTAACCCCCCTAAATTGCATATCATCTAGCATAAAAATCTGACTTGAACCTTCCTCGTGGGATCGACCCCTTGCTTGCTATATATTATCTTGTGTGTTGTGTTTTAAGTTAGGGTAATTAATTTGTGCAACCGTGACATCGCAACACTGGAATTACCTAAATCAGAGCTGTAGAACCCTAGATATAGGTAAACACCCGAAGACAAGTCAAACTAGAAAATTTGGACATAATGTGTATCAGACCTTAAATTGAAAATTTAGATTTACAACTAAAAACATTTGGGGTAAATGTTTTCATGAAGAATTTGTTCAATGATGTTAACTTTTACAGGGAACAAACCTTACTGTATTTGGAGTTCTATAACTCTAGATATAGATAAAACACTATAGAAGGGTTAAGTTGTGTGTTACAGGACAAACCCGCATGCCATAGTATTTCAACGAATTTAAACATGTAAACAGCAGAATTGGGTTTAACCCTCTTCATCTAAGTTGTGTATTTGTGTCTTAACTTACTAAATAAATAAACTCTAAATAAAAATGAGTTCTATAACTCTAATGGGGAGAGAAACACTAAGCAGGGTTCTAGTGCATTGTCATGTATTGTTGAACATAATGAGTTTTGATATGAAGTTAAAAGAAGTATTTCTTGTATAAAGAACGAGTATGTAAATTTTTAAAGAATGTACTGACAAAAAACATTCTTATGGTTTAGAGGGAACACTAGAAACATGATCTTTTATCGATGAAGCTCACTCGACCTGAGAAGGAGGTATGTAAAATGTCGTCTACAACTTATAAAGTTAAATCTGAATTTTGGATTAATTATGAATGCTAAGCATGAAAGTAATGTGGATGAATTATAAATATGATGTGAAGTTAATGTAATTGAATTGCTTTTGCAATGAGTGAAAGCCAATGATGGGATTATTTCTGAAGTTATTAGAAACCAAAGAATTTGAATTGCCTATAACTCATGAAGTTAAATATGAATTTTGAATTTATTATGAATGCTAAGTATGAAAGAAATGTGGATGAATTATGAATATGATGAGAATTTAATGTAATTGAATTGCTTTTGCAATGAGTGAAAGCCAATGTTGGGATTGTTTTCGAAGTTATCAAAAACCAAAGAATTTGAATAACTTATAACTCATGAAGTTAAATTTGAATTTTGGATTTATTATGAATGCTAAGTATGAAAGTAATGTGGATGAATTATGAATATGATGTGAAGTCAATGTAATTGAAATGCTTTCGCAATAAGCGAAAGCCAATGTTAGGATTGTTTCCGAAGTATTCAGAAACCAATGAATTTAAGTTGTTTTCACAATGAGCGAAAGCCAATGTTGGGATTGTTTTCGGAGTTTTTTGGAAACCAATGAATTTGAGTTGCTTTCGCAATGAGCGAAAGCCAACGTTGAGATTGTTTCTAAAATTTTTGAAAACCATTGAATTTAAATTGTTATCCATAATGGGTGAAAGCCAATGTTGAGACTTTTTCAAAGTTTTTCAGAAAACTAATGTAATGAAGTTGCTTTCGAAATGAGCGGAAGCCAATATTGGGATCATTAACAAATATGTCAAAAACTAAATGTTTGGAATGTCTTCCCTAGATTGGTAGAATAACTAAGGGGAGAGATGGGTTGTTGATATAAAAATAGTATGGCGAAGTCTTCATAAAAATTTTATGAGTGCACTTGTTAGTAAATTTACAAATGTGTGCAATACATGTTCAGTGTATTTATTGTGAAAATGTAACCATTATTCATGAAAGCCTCTCTAAGATTTGATCGGAATAATGAGCACTCTCATTATCATTTGCATTTAAAAGTAAAATTGTGTTCATAATATGAAATTATGCTTAATTAATCTTAGTTGCAGGACCTTCGTATATTGGTGGACCAAGTAATTAGGCGATAGATGAACTCCAGGACATCCAGAACTTTTGTTGTGCATGTAATTAATTTTGTAACCTAAACAAAAAAAAATAACTCTTTTCTTTTGTAATGATGTTATCCTATCTATGTTTGTTTTATGCAATGAAGTCTTTAAATAAATACCTTATGTAAAATGATAATCATGTATTTTCTATAACAAATTTCTATGTGTGCTTTATATATATATATCAAGATCAATATGTATAAGTGATTTAACAAGTTCCTTTCCTAGCAATTATTTGTAGTTATATTTTTGTGAATGCATATTATGTTGTTACTGAAAGGTGAAATGTATATATGATGTTGAGAATGATTTGTGGTTGAGATGACATGGAATGAGTTCTAAGGTGAATGATCCATATGGTTATAAAAATTGTGAAATGAAGGCAATTGTTGATAACTTAGTATGCCCATTTATAGAGGAAACTCTATCAAAATTTCATTCGGATTGACTATTAATAAAGGAACATGATGATGTGTATGAATACAAAAAAATAATAAGTTTGACCATGAAAAGAAGTCATAAAGATTACGCATACTTAGTTTAATAATGTGAATTTATCGTAGTATTTCATATTTAACCTCTTTCTGAAGGATGGGGGTGTTGCACATGTCATATGCTCAACAATTTTTGATAACATGAATAACCTCTGCAGTCTAGGTGTGATTGAGAAGTATTTATGTTTTCTGTGTGTGATAAAAGTCCTTCAACTAATTTCAAGGTAGTACAATATATAAATTTTTGGACACATGCCAATTTTTTGGTATCTTAGACCGAGGAATTTCATTATGGACTTAACAACATAAAAGTTCTCTTCTAGTATGTTCTCTTAAGATAAAATGCTTCTTGCCCATTTAACAATTTTGTCATAATTGGCCTCACTCAACTCATGATCTGACTTCATAGTGAACACATGTGCAATGACCGATAATTGACTGTGATTTGGGCAACCATCCCATAATGGTTCATCAAAATATTTCAAAAGATCAAAAAATCTAGTCACGTCTGCATTAGGTTCTTCATATATGATTGGATATTGACCGTCATGACCCTGATTCATTCTCATCGCATCCATAACTATATTCCAATAAGGATTACTATTATCATCTACAACTTCAAGCACATTGGTAGAACTAGAAGTTGACACAATCATCATTTCCACCATGGTATCATGAGTAACATATGGTTCTCCATATGCATACCAATACAGGTATTTGTCCATAAATTCTTTTTGTAGAAGATGCATCATTATAAAATCTAGATCGAAAAACTTTTTATTTTTATACCTTTTGTATGAACATCTAATACCCTCTCCACTAATATTTCTTGAATTAGCTAGTGTGTAATTATAAAACCCTGAACCTTATTATAATAATCCATCATATGCAACTTTTGGGGTGAATCTCTATATCTCCATGAACGATCATCCATTAGTTATATCAAACTTATATAAAATAATGATGACAACATGTACTAATTAAATATGTTAACTGAATAAATTTGCAAAAAATATTGATTTATCTCAAACTTATTCAATCTATTTTAATAGTACTTTTAATTTATTATCAATTATCTATATAAATTCAAATTTCTAGACAATTACCAAAATGTTCAACTCGACAATAAAATTGACAAAATATAAAACAGACTCGTTAAATAAGCCATTATTTATGTCATTACAAAACACCTACGTCAAAAATTCGACATAAGTTTCATCAATTTATAAACAAATATAATTTACAAAATCTAAAATAAAACCCTAACATGTACAAATCATAAATCCATAAAACAAATTTATATGAGAAAAAACTATAAAACAAGTAAACACCCAAACAAATTACATATACTACAAAAATATGCAAAAAAAAAAACATTTTAAAATTGAGTTCAAATAAAAAAAAATGGTAGATTTGCTTACTTAAAGTGGAGAATCCTCAATAAAATTTGAATCAGAACACGGATGCTGACAAATTGAGTGTTGTGATGGTCGGATTTGTTGTGGGAGGTTGAATTGTGTTGAGATTAGGAGGGAAGGGGTGGTTGTTTGTTGCAGAAAAAAATGCATAAGGAAGAAGGAGAAATGGAGGCGGGGGAGAGGAGGGTTGATCGCCAGGTCATAAAAAAAATTACTGATGGCATTACTTATGAAATCTGTCAGTAACTCTGTCGGTAAAAATGTCACGTCACATACAATTTGTCTTTTTTGAATCCCACTATAATACTCTCCGTAATTCCCTCGATATATACCGAGAAAAGTTTTCCGTCAACATATTTATAGATGTACTTTACCGTCGGGTTAATTCCATCTGTAGTGCCATCTATAAAAGTTACACGTCATCGTATTGTTTGGTCGAAGGAATGGAAAGAAGGAAGGAGGACCAAAATTGACAAGACAAAACAAGTTATCAAAAAGCATTAAAAGAAGAATAAATAGCAATAGAATCAAAATTGATACAAATACAAGTTGACATGACATATTTAATTTTTGAAATAGCACGCATAAAACCCAAGGTGGGGATATGGAAAAAAGGAATGAGAACAAAAATAGGCCGTTGAAGCAACATTTTTGGTCTTTCATTGACATGCGCTCGATGAGCAGCTCCCAATGCCATAGTAGAAGTCGATGTTTTGCTGCCAGGCGACACCTCACGCGCCTCCTGAAGAATGAGTGACATATCTCACATGCTGACACATGCAATAATTTTGGTTTTAAAATTATATTTATATTTATTAAAATATCAAATTACTAACTTGATTATAACTAGAGAAATCAGGTTGAAAATAAGAAAAACCCCTGGACATTAGTTAATGAAAATTTGTTTTTAAAGGTAATTAAGTTATCATTTTGCTCTAAGAATCTGAAAAGACCGAGTTATTCCCGATCAATCTAATAATAACTAATGTGAGTTCATTGATTTTTCTTGAGTACGGTAAATTCATCATTATATTGTTTCAACCCATAGTGTATTGAGATGGATCTACTTAGTCTTTTTGGGTTTTTTTTTTAATGTTAGTGCTAGTGCTACTGTTGATGCTAATTGTTAATTTTATTTTGTTAATCTTAATCTTAATATTAATTGCTAATGTTAATCTATTAATATGTTAATTGTTAATATAATCCCTCAATTTCATATCCGCACCAAACAGTCTGACTTATTATTTTATACTGTTCTGTTTTGTCTTAGATTGTTCTCATTAATGGTACTTGATGGATATATGTGGCAAATTTTGAGCCTGAAACCTCAAGAACAAGTGGCCAACCCAAGTGCAGTGCATATCTTCAGATCACAAACCTTATCCATAAAATCACAAAATTATATCGTACACAGAAAAACAAAAGAACAGGCTCCATATTTAATTCAAACCAACACCACATGCACTAGAAAACAGAATGGAAAGAGATGAATGCTTCTGTTTCCTCTGCTCTTGCTGCCTCCTCAACTTCTTCCCTTGCCACTCCTGGTAGCTTTCACCGCCAATGCTGCCGAAGTAGTAATCGTTTTATCTTCACCTGCAGGCCTTTTACATCCTCTCCTCACCACCCCTTTATACTGAGAGGTACATAGCCTTAATTCTCTTTCCTCTTTAATTTCCTGGCAAGAAAAAGCTCACACAAACACATACATAAATATGTAGGAAGAAAAAAGGATTGATTTTCTTACTGATCAACAAATTAAACTCAATAATGTCTACATGCAGTAACAAATGATTCTAGTAGGACTGAACTGTCTCCAGCTGAGCCTGCCAATGAAAGCTCTGAAGCTGATAGGATAGTTGGTGGAATGGACTTTGGTGAGCTTTGCAATGAGTTCGAGTGCATTAGTAGCCCACTGGTGGAATCGACAGCCAGACAGCTTGTACGTGATATCCTCCAACTACGTGAAGGCAATCGTGCCCTTGGAACCTACGCAGTTTCTGTCAGATATCAGGTATTCTTTCACTTTTTTGTATCAAGAAAAAAGAAAGACGGTTTGGCCAGAGCTTGGTGGAGTCTTGATTGTAATGTTGGCATGGCTTATGAATTTAAAGTTATTTTTAACTTTGAGTGATAACCAAAAAAGAAAAATAATTTCCATAAGTTGCTTTTAGTTTGATGCATAATATGTAAAATAAGAATACTGTAACCTTAGTTACTGCAATTTCAAAGGTTGACAGAAGTAGTAATGCTAAACGTTGGCCTCATTGGTTCGTTTGCCAAAAGAGACCCAAATCACAAGAAAACTGCTCTTGAGAGTTGAGTTATATTTGAAATGGAATACACCAAGCTGCAAATGCAACCATCTCAGAGAAAAGCACAGTATTTATAGTCATATGGTTGTGATTGCAGTTGGTTCAGAGCAGTCTGCCATTAGGGAATGAGATATGACTTCAAAACCAGAGCAGAATTTTAACTGAAGACAAGAATTAATTCAGTCAATTCATATGAAAATCACTAAATACATGGGTTATTAATTATGTCTTTCATATTGGCTCGTAAGTGATCTCATTCTGGCATTCAATAACTATATGGAATAAATAACATTTTATTTCAATAGAACAACACATAATAAATCTACAAATGTTCTTGTTTATAAATAGCTAGAAATGTACATTTTCTTCAAGTGGGATGGTGGGATATTGCATTCTCAAACATAATTTCTTGCGATTCTTTTGCTTATAGTAAATTGGAACTTTTATTTTATTAGTAATTGCAGGATCCAGTCAGAAGTTTTACTGGTCGTGAGAAATACAAGAGACCACTCTGGGCAACTGGTGCTCTAGATAACCCTTCTGTGGTGAGAGTGCTTCTCTATTGCAAATTCGGAACGTTTCATTCATTATATCACACACTGTTATATTTACAATAGAAATACGGCATAGCATTCTGCCTCGTCCTGGTCTTCTGTTTTCACTATAGCGCATAGGTGTCCGTTCAGGTGCACAGGCATACACATGCAGGCTCACCTGTCGTCTGTTCGGGGCCGGCCTTACCATTTACAACTGTCCCATGTACATGGTCACCATTTTCTTAAAGTCACTGCTCGAAGACTCCTTTTTCTACATTTTTTTCAAACATGGTAGTATGCATAAATATATCAGACTGAGAGCAACATTTACATGCTTGGCTTCATCTGCATTCTTCCAAAAACACAATTAAATAAACAAAACAAACAACTTCATCGGGAAACAGATTGCTGAATTGTTTATAAGCATAACGTTTGTCCATCTTACATTTCTGACTAGCCATTACACGTTCTAAAATTGTATGATTCTGTACTGTTTTCCCTTTAATTTATGTAAGTTCTACATGCTTTGACTGTCGTAGACTGTACAAGAAATGATAATGCTGTCAACAAGTATCCTGAGTATCAAGTGGACAATAACAGGAAAGCCCAAATCTTTTATTGCTGGTGTGGGGGGAGATTTGATAGTTAAAGTGCATTCCAAATTTACTTTAAACCAGATCAGTGGCCAAGTGACTGAGCACGAAGAGTTCTGGGATTTGTCAGCCTCTTCAGTTATTGGTCAGGCTTTTTTCTGGACTTCTCGTAGATTATTTGCTACAATTGAAAATGGAAAGGATTTATCTGATCTTGTGAAAAGCTTGACAAACCGTCCGTCGTCCAAAAATGAGAACATGGAGATATATCCTGACCCTTCTGGTGATCCAACAAAGGTAAGTGTTACTATTAGCTTCGAGAAAAAACAGCTTTTAAAAATTACTTGTCCAGTCTCCTCATATCTGATGACAAAAGAATGCATTAGGGATTGTGCGGATTATGAAAATACAATTACTAGAAACTAATTCCACATAATCAAACAAAATGTTATTGATAATTTCTGGAAAACTGTTCCCCGCGAGTACGTTAAAATTTGAACATGCATAGTATTTGTCGTCTCCTAGTCCAGTATTCTTAATTAATTTGTCATATAATCTGTTTGGATATACAGTTCTTTCAAAAGGATGACAGCTTCCAAAGAGATGCATACCAGATTGCGCTATTTCTGGCAGTCCTATATTTTGTGGTACAGTTCTTGAGGACAACCTTGTAAGACCTGCCTCGCCTATGTTCCTCTATTAATCGTTGTAGATCAAACCTGTGTTGTATAGTGTGCCAATCTGCCAATGATTACTGCCTTATAACCACATAGAAAGTTATGTCCCCCACCTTGGGTGCCTAAATGTTTTTTGTTCCTTCAGTTCTGTTCCAAGATACCTGCAGCTTGTCTTAAATATATATTGTATTTATTTTATACTCAATTTATTTGACATATTAGGTATGTTAGAAGTTATACTCCTCATTCCCAAAAACAAAACGGGGCTCGTTATGGATCCACTATTTGTAAGAGAGAGGAGTACAATTCCCAATATGCTGAATAATTCCTTATTCGACAAGTTTTGAGAATTCAAAACATGAGAACCAGATAATCTTAGTATCGAGTAGTGTTTTTTGAAACTTCATATGGACTGCTTGCAAGGCCAGGAGATTAAATCAGTAAAGGGACAGAGATGCATGGCAACATAGCAAAATAAGAACCCACTAAATAGTATTACGCCAGAGCATTACTGTTGATCATTACAATGTAAATTTGTTCATCTATAGCTGATCATTTGCATGGCAACATAGCAAAATAACAAAATCAATATGCTTCTAAATTAATTAGCTTTTCATTTTTGGAGAGAAGATGAAAAGCTTAAATGCATTACTTAGAGTTACAAGAACTGACATGCTAATTAATTTAGTTCAATACAATGATTAATATTTAGCTTTTCATCTTCTCTCCAAAAATCCCTAATTTTATATGCAAAAACTACAATAATCAACAATGACATCTTATAGCTATGCACAATCAACATCTTCCCTAATCACTTGTTACCCATAATCACTTGTGACCCAAATCTCAATAATTGAGTTCAACTAGGTAATCATGAGCAAAGCCTTAAAATGTATGATTGAGGAATATTTAGGGCCTAACAAGCAAAAAATTATTCTTGAAGGGATCAAACTCTTCTCTCTAGACATTAAGAGAGAAAAACTTTTACTTCAAGATGATCATGTTAACCTAAATATCAGAAATAAGTAAATTTTAATATGACGTGGTGTTGCTCTTGCTGATTACAACAACTAGTTTAATATAATGCATCAACATTTTGATAAAAAATGGGAATTCTATATGATCTATAACATCATTCAATCGTCTAGAACTCCCACCAAGTCGAACAAATAAATGATGTTTGCTCTTTTTCTTTTTTGATTGAAATCAAACAATGTATTTAAACTATTATCCTTTACAATTTGGTCATGATAGGGGGCTTATACCCAGGTGGTAGGGAACTTTGTGTCTCCTCACAAATCCTAATGGCTCAATTCAAAGACAGTTTAGTATACAACCTAGATATACACTATTAAAAAGTGAATAAAAAATGAAACTTTCCAACCCGGCATAATCATATAACCTTCCTTTTACACTGGTTTTTAGATATTAGATTTTTTCTAGGTCAGAAAGCTTACTAAGACCTATTTAAGGATAATAATGGCCTTAGTTGAGGGTAGAGCCATAGCTTTAGACCATTTATTCTCGGTTATGTAAACAAGGCATTAAAGAAATATCGGGCTAAAGCTTGTTTACACCAAAAATAAAGATATATTTGTCAAACATAAAGAATAATGATTGTACATGATAAAATAAGGGAAGAAAGCTGGAGTCGATCGTGAATCAGCAAAATTGACCAAGTTGGAAGAGTCATTGATTGACTAGAAAAGTTGAAAAAGTAGTCGATCAATCAACCAAGCGACCAGAACTTATTATCAATAAAGAGAAAGTAATTGATTGATAGAGATTAAATGCATGTGGATAAACTAAATATACAATTCTATTTAGAGTGGAAGTCCTCAACATAATAATTAATCAAAATTCATAGATTAGCCTAGGAATCATTAAAGTTTCAATTGAAAAGAGTTTTGTTTGTATTAGGATTTAATAAACATCTTTATTTGATATTGATATTTATATGGAATTAGAATTCCCTATGTAAATAAGATTCAAACTCTATAAAATTATAAATGAGGCCTATACTACTTTAAATAATGGTCAACCCTACATATTCAATTTCTACTATTTAATTTATTTATCTTTTGCACCATACGCTTTTTCTTGTTTTGATTTATACTTTTTCTTTTTAGTATATTTAAACTCCTACAATTTATTTCCCTAAACTCCTATTCTTTTTACATGGATGTGCTTCTTGAAAGAGACATCCCTTTCTTAGAGTTTGAGGTCAAGAATCCTACTTCTTGTTTGATTAAAGTAGTTGTTTCCATATTACAGCTAAATTCTAAGTAAAATTCAATTGACAACATATAGATTGGCATGCCTAGTAAGACAATATTTAATAAATATTCTAGAAATCATTAAATTTATCTTTAAAGAAAAACATACATAAAATCATACTTACTACACTAGATAAATAGTTAATACAAGCAATGGAGAAGCGTTACATTTTTTTTGGCATGAAGAGCCTGATAATCCACCATCTCCATAGATTCCATCATATCAACCATTATTACTTGTTTCTAGAGATGGGTTTGCATAATTAAAACACAAAATTGTGTCTAGGCACAACTTTAATATTCCTATATATTCACTTAAATTTTCCATCAATACGAATGAGGTTAGCCCACCAACCATAGACTTATTGAACAAAAATATTCAATAGCAAAATTTTAAATTAGAATTTCTATGTGATCCCTTTTCAACATAATTATATGCTCTTATGGTGGTTGTTTTTCTTGTGTTGGTTCCATTTGTGTCATATTTATATTGAACATAGAATCAAATCAAATTGGTAAAGAGGCAATATGGTTTGAAAACAAAACACGAAGCAATTAAACAAAGATATGTCTAAAACATATATAAAAAAGAATTTGCAAATCACCTTAAAATAAAATAGGATTGATTTTGAAATAAAATGAAATGAAATAAAGGAAGAAGAAATAAAATCAAATTGCATCAATTTAAATTCATATCTCTAGAACTTATACATCAAAAAAGAAGAAGAAGAAGAAGCTAGTGATAACTTGAAACAAGCAAACTGGTTATAGTTTAAGGAATTAAATTCGCAACCAACTTGTTTAAAACAAGCAAAAACAATTCAACAACTAATTTATTAATCATTCGAAAACTTTGTTCGAAATAAACAGAGCTAAGCCAGGAATGACTTAAAAACAATTTAAAACTCTACTTGAAAACAAATAGAACAACTTAGCGATGAATTAAAAAAATCAATTGAAAACTCCACTCGACAATTTAAGACCCTGCTTAAAAGAAAAAAAAAGCAATGTTATAACAAATAACTTTGTACAAAAATGAACAAGATCAGGTCAATAACGATCATAAAAATAGTTAAAAACTCTTCTTGAAAAACAAGCAAGAACATTTCAGCAATGAATTAAAATCATTTGAAAACTCTGCTAAAAAATAAACATGACCAGGTCATTAACAATCATAAAAATAGTTCAGAACTCTACTTGAAAACAAGAGAAAACATTTTAGCAATGACATGAAAAATCATTTTAAAAAACTAATGCACAACGTGGAGAATCAAATCGAGAATGATTTCAGAAACCACTTAAACAATTTTCTCACAACAAGAAAAAATCAAATTGATAATAATTTAAGAAATAATTTTAAGGAATCCTCATGGAGGAAAATCATATCTGTAATGATTTGGGAAATCATTTCAATGAAATCAACAAAAAACATATTATCAAACAATCAACACATCAACCATGGATACAACAACACAACAAAGATAAATTTCACACTAAAAAAAAACCTTTACATCCTAAATAAATCAAATAAATTCTAAAACCTTGCTCCTACTTTCTTTGCAAAATTATTAACCACTAATCTTACATCACTCTAACAAGCTCCTCGACAACATTATACCCTTCGGTTATTACATAATGGTATGACCACAGCACTTCAATATTCAATAAAATTAAAAAAAACCATGATGAAAATTACTTGAAGAATTATAAATGAAATTTAGAAGGAGACAAAAATACTAGAAATGAGAACTAGAGTAGGCACGAGAGCTTATAGGCAATGACAAGTGGACTTGGTGGAGGCGCTTGACCGCACTTGTCAATGGTTGTTGGTGTGTG
>Ga0307515_10017994_pt1 | contig 12827 bp, 10 predicted proteins | sample 17_EM_MG_FD_194513 | JGI IMG/M metagenome (GOLD analysis project Ga0307515, IMG submission 194513) | Populus trichocarpa ectomycorrhiza microbial communities from riparian zone in the Pacific Northwest, United States - 17_EM | ecosystem: Host-associated > Plants > Roots > Unclassified | place... | reverse complement strand
TGATTAATAGTTCAGCTGGCAAGCGCGACTTCAGTGGGATGAGGTTTAGTGCAATACCTTGAATGCGCAAGAAGGCCGTAGGAATATCCTAAGCACGGGAAGAAGGTATCTGGGTTGTGGTCGCAAGAATTATCTTGCATTAGCCCGCATGTGGACGACGCCTCCAGTCGAGCTCTGGCCCTTAAAACGCTCAAACATGGGTACGAGAAGTAACTCAAAAGAATGAGGGCTGAATCCCCACGTTTGATGCAAAAGGTTTGGATTCCTCGTGGAGCAGGCTTGTAGAACATGAACATGTCTGGTACTTCTATTGTTTCTTCGACTTGCGACTATAGGGAATGCGTGAAAGTCCGTTTAGCCATCAGGTAATACAACATACAGCTGGTACCAGGCGGCAAAGAAAGGAAGGCCAAAACCGACACCTAAGAAAGTGTAAAACTTGATTGCAAATGCCGCCTTGTTGCGATAGTCAAATGGCATGTTCTGTGCGATTCCGAGAATACGAGTCAACCCCAACGTGTAGACAATAGAAGTCAGGAATGACAGACGTCGTAGAGCGTATTCTCGATGTGGGCAGCGCGAATTTGCTGTTGCAGTGGTCGAGTGCGAAGGGCCAGAGTCTGGCGGAGGGCGGAGTTGCGAAGCATCTTTTGAGGCCGGGTCGAAGTTGTCTCTATTTGGTTCAGCCACCATGTACCTTGGTTCCGCTCTCTCACTTCGAGAACTCTCAAATAATCTGCAATAATCCGTATAGCATCATTGAACTAGCATTGGATGCGTAGCCTGCGACATGGCGCATAGCGAAGGATTCTTCGACGGCAGTGGGGGCTCAAACCCCAATAGAGATCGCACTATGGCCGCACGGGGGAGAATGAGGGGGTTAGGACGTAGTAGAAGCTCGGTTCGAATTGTTGAAGACCGCCAACCAAACGACAGCTTGTCTAGAAATCGAGACAAAATTCCCAGCGTTCGTGCGACTTATAGACCGTATCACCATATCAGCAAACACGAGCCAAGTCCGTCCCATTCACGTAGGACGAGCCAAAACCCATACACTTTCCCAGGGTTGAGGTACAATCCTCCAACTGGTCCGCGAGACCTTTCTTCGACAAATACCACCTGCAGTGTCCCTAGTGGACGCGCTGCTGAACGCGATTCCAATCTTTTTTCGGATGATCCGGCACCGAGGAAGCGGCGGCGAATTGGGTCTCAGCCACCAACCGCACCGAACACTCACACTTATTTCACGTCTCCAGAACCTACAAATCACGAGCATTCATTTTCCAGGGCAGCAGGCCCTCAATCCCGTGCAACCGTCGCAGACATCAAGGTTGAGTGTGGGCCATCCCCGCTCGAGTTTCCAATCAATGCCAAACGAGAAAGCTCCCCGGTCGTCATTGATATGCTTGATTGTCCTCCGTCCCCACCACTATTTGAGAAGCTTGGTCTACCAGAGAAAACGTCGGGGTCCTATCATGTTCCCATGAAAGACGAGTGCAAGAAGGGAGCGATTTCGTACATGAAACGTCGAGATGAATGGAAGGGTAGCATTCAAAATGCTGTTCGGTTCGTACGAGGGTTTGATTTCCCTCCCTTAATAATTGAGAGGTGTCTCATTCGGTAAGAGTATGTCAATATATAGTACACACTCACAGGTTCTACAGGAGTGATGGGATGTCCATTGATTGGTGAACCCTTTGCCTTCTGCGTAACTAGTCATTGACCACGATCTATTTAGGTCTGTTCCAAATGAAGCTACGCCTACCACTAATGCTAGTAATAACGAGGCGACACCACCTCTAATCCATCGCATCGCACCTCTACCAGCATCAGCACCTCACCCCGTAGATAGGTCGAATCTAGATGAAGTCCCCATTGGATCAACTGAACCGTCTAATCGCTCCACGACTAGGGTACTGCCAAAAGGTATCGCTAAGGATGCACTCCCCGTCAAGGTGATTGACGTCCCGGAGAACTTGTTGGGAGAATATATGAAGAGCGCCCGAAACAATTGGCGGAACAAGGTCATCATCCAGTTGGGGAACCCAAACTACAAAGCAGTTTTCGCACCTACGAGAGAAAAAAGCCCAGGAGGAAAGTGGAGAGTTGCTGGATTGGAACTGCATATCTATGACACAGGAGAGGAGGACCCGTCAGCACTACCGAAAGAACACCATTTGAAGGAGAATGTCATCAACCCAACGAGGAACGCGAAGCGAACTACAGTGGAAGCTTCTGCGCCTAGAGAGAACAACTTTATTGATACCACAATCCTCAGGGAGGACACAAAAGCATCAAGTAGTTGGGGCGATACCCTCTCTAGCGCCCTTGACTCACTGGCTCATCAACGATCTTCATCCCCTGCATTGGCGTCTCAACGGCCCGTCTACCTGAAAACTACGACCGAGCATACACGGGAATGTATCTCTACGTACCAATCAGCTCCTCTATTTCATGATTCAACGACTTTACCTGCTATTGAAGTATCAACTTCTCTTGCCCAGTCCAAACAGCGCGTCTCGCATCGCAAAAAATCTCCACCCTCTTCACATTTCGCCTCGGTTGCACCACTCCCCAAGAGTGCCGAAACCCATCTTCCCAGAACTGTCGCTCCCGTGCGTCCACCTAGGGGCACAATTCACCCAGCAGAATTGGACCTTCCGTCGGCGAATATCTCAACACCAACTCCCCATACACCCGCACCTCACATCATCAAAACTGAGCCTGAGTCTGAACCCGTACCTGCTCCAACTTCAGATTCCTTTCCTGAGTGGGCCCTCCCACAACCATCACCCCGAAGAACCAAGCCGTCAGAGCCGACTCAGTTCGAGTCGAGCTTTTGTTCCGGGTCGAATGCCGTGGAGAGCTTATCCGACATAGCAAGGGGTTTCCTGCGACGGTACGTCTGCGCTGCTTTCCCATTCGTTTTGTTGACCGTCCAAAGATTCTTCGGATATTTGGAAAGCACTGAGAAAGCGCGAATATTGGGCGGGTACTCAGAGGAGGCGTTGATGTCTTGGCAGTTGAACGACCTTCCTACGATCGGTGTCTGTCCGCAGGTCGGGAATCCACAAGCTCAGGGGCATCAGATTACTGAGGTACCTCGCTGGGTTGAGCGCAATCTGCTCCGTACGTCTCATACCCTGCTTCACGATATATATCTGAGCACCTCAACCGTTTTGAATAGAAGGACACAGGGCTCGTCGCCCTGTGCGTGGAAAGGCCGATATTGTCAAGCGCTTGGAAACTATGGCGGACCTCACATTATCCCCTTCGCCAGATTGTGATCCTGAGTACAAGTATGAAGCATTAGATCTGGGCATCGGGGAGCTGGTCCAGGTTCGATGTTGGGGCAATCTTCACAAGGTGCTCGATGGCGAGTCGCATGTTGCTCTGAGGTTTGACAGGACATTTATACTGGAGAAAAACCATGGGCCAACCAAGTAAGTGACTAGATACCGAAACCCAATGGGATGGAAACTGAGGACACCATGTGATGAATCAGGTTCGTCTGGCCTTGGATCGTCCTAAGTGACCAAATGACGCTTTTCCATCGTCCCGGAATTCTGTGCCAGTGCCTTGGCGGACGGAAGACTCAATCGAGTATAGCTCCGTGAAAGCGTTACCATGCTTCAGCACAGTCGTACCAGTCCTTATTCTGATGCCGTTGCTGTACTTGTACCGCGCTGATCACGTTGATTCGTTGAAGATAGCTCTGAAGAGTGCACTGATATTGGCGCAAATACTCCGACAACCTCCTCGTTAATTTCGGATGAGGGCATCATCCTGGCCCTATTTTCAACTAACACTCAAAGACGCACAATCCGTACGTAATCGAAGGACTCGGGGTTCAGTTCGAGAAGTACTCTTTTACTACAGTATTCGGGGATGTGGTACACTGCGTGGACAGCTATTAGCTAAGGTGAGTGCGGCACTTCCCTCCCAGCATGCACTTGAAGATCAAATTTATACTTGGCGGTACCGTTGGTCTATTGACCCAAATGAGTAGCGATACAGCGGCTGTGATGACCAACGGTTCGGTTTCGTTGAAAAGCAGGAACAAATATACACTATGCCGCATGCAACAACCTCATATTCGGTAAAGCAACCACCTCTAACAGGCCGAACACCTGACTACCATAATATGTATGTGCATGCGATCGATGGAGTGAAATAAATATCAGTCCTAAAGAAGTGGGGATGTACCGTCACTCATCGTAGGCTCGAGTTCAATACGATTCCAATGCTCGCGACTAGCTAGAAGGAGTAGTCACTTATTATAAGATCCAGCTGTGAGTCTCGAGTTCGGGTCTGTGGCTGAAGACTGCTCCAAAGCGATGGACGGAGTACACTATCACTATCAGTAAAGGAACTAAGGCTCCGAGGCAAATATGACTCGACTCATCGCAACCAGTATTTTCACCATCACTGATGCCAACTTCTCGTAGAACCATGGACCCCTACTTTTAGTCTCTGGTGGTAAAAATTAAGGCTGAGGTAGATAAAAGTGCTGGCTTGTTCTTGCCCAAGTGGACTGATATATAGGACACCCGGTGGCCTCGGGGAGTGACCTCCTCGTCCCGTGCCGACCGCTCTGCACACAGAACACCGAAAGCAGATTTCCGGACAGAAACTTCAAAGTTCTGCCTCTTAAATACATGAAACCTTTGAACCATCCTTATAAGCTTGAACTTCAACTGCTAGGAGCCCCCAGACTGACTCATTGAAATGGGAGGTCACCCCTCACTGCCAAAGTCCCCATCCAGTCATGGGGATAACGGTCGTCATACTATTGGATTCGATGATGAATGCTGAAGAGTACTGTTCTACGATTCGACTTCCATGAGGTGTAAGACTGTTGGAACATTGCAAGTATCTTTCTTTGAGCCTCACCGATCACCAAGTTGTATGACCGCCCTACGGAAAGTCACCTTCACGTATCCAGCGATCGACAATCATTGCCATCCTCTCCTTCGAGAGTCGCATCGTGACGATGTCCATTTCGACGGTGTCCTCTCTGAGGCACAAGGAGCGGCGTTGACTGAGGATGCCGTGCACACGCTGGCCGGATATCGGGCTACCAAGCAGCTATCTCAACTCTACGGCGGATCATCAGACCGATACACGTGGGAGGAGATCAGGGAGCACAGAGCAGGACGCGAGTACGACGAGCTGTGCAGGCGGAGTTTCGGACCAGCAAATATCCAATGCCTGTTGATTGATGACGGGTTGGGAGGCGTCGAGGAGATGTGCGAGTGCTACACCTGGCACGATCAGTTCACATCTTCGCCATCAAAAAGAATCGTTCGTGTCGAAGTTATTGCCGAGGTGAGTTTCTCACCCCAGATGGACCCGGATAGTGATTGTGCTCAGAGAGTACTACTGGAATCCCTACTCGCCCTGAGGGAAAGTGCACAAGGAACGTTCTCAGATTGGGGCATTGTCCAGCCACACTTCCAGGGGCAGTTTGAGGACCTTCTCGAACTGTGCGGGAAGGATCCCGATGTGGTTGGTTTCAAATCTGTTATTTGTTATCGAACAGGGTTAGATGTTTCCCTTGGTTCCCCGCTTACAGAGCACTGGGAGGAGCTTGCGGAGCGTTGGATTGGGCAGAATATCAGCAAGCTGCGATTGGAACAAAAGGAGTTCAATGATTGGGTTGTCTGCTTGACTATGAAAATTGCAGGGAAATACCAAAAGCCTGGTACGTTGACCACTATGTCGTTGACGTCATTGTACTCATCTAATTCTCCGCTCACAGTACAGTTCCACACAGGCCTTGGTGATAGCGACCTCCTGCTCTCGAAATCGTCACCTTCTCTCTTGCAACCACTCATCCGTGCCTTCCCAGAAACACCGGTTGTCCTTCTTCATGCTTCCTACCCCTTCACGAGGGAAGCAGGATATCTATCAGCGATGTATAAGAACGTATACCTGGATTTCGGGGAGGTATTCCCGCTCGTTAGCAGGCTGGGGCAGAAGCGGATAGTGGAGCAAGTACTGGAGCTTTGTCCGACGACTAAGGCTCTATGGAGCAGTGAGTCCGAATTAGTTCCATCCTCGACTGATCCAACCTGATGAGAGCAGCGGATGGGCACTGGTGGCCAGAATCGTTTTACCTAGCCTCCTTGCAATCGCGGGAGACCTTGTACGAGGTGAGGCGCACCTCAGCTCCACCTCCCAGACGTGGCATGACTGATAACGACATGGTCGCTTTCTTAGGTCCTAAAGGAGTGTGTGGATAGGGAAGAGCTGACAAACGAAGAGGCGATCACAGTAGTCAAGCGGCTCCTCTTCGATAACGCGAATAAGTTGTATAAGTTGGACTTGGAGCCTTCGTGGAGCGGTGAGTGAATTGTCCCCGTTCCTTGCGGAGAAAAAATTGCCCATCCTGTGAGAGTATTACTTGATAAGTGGAGTATATAATTCCAGAACCTAAAACAACAGCCAGAGTGTTGGTTGCTTTGAGTCGGTCATTTCCTATGGGCCCTCATCGTCGAATGTCTTTACCGGCCACCACTCTGGTACCCAATGGTTCAATCTATACGTTGTTCCCACCTCCTTACCCTCAACGAACATTTCCAGTTCGCCCTGATCGACAGCATGCACATGTCTCGTATGGAGCGACGCAAGGCCGACTCCGCGGAGTGATGTAAGAAGACGGTTGGGTGTACCCCGGCGACTGGAGGTAGTTGACAGGGATATATCACTTGGTGGGAGGGCAGGCAGCGAGGGCTCCGGTGTGGGGGGCGTGCGCGGACTAACATTCAGATGGTGAGGGGAGAAACACAGGAGGGAACATGGTTGGAAGAACATACCTGGACCCTAATGGGAAGACCTGGACAGGGAAGATTCGTCGTCGAATCACACCTGTGTGGTATGTCCGTACTGTCAGTTCTTGGCCAACGTAGCAGCCTTTGCGGAAGTCGACTAGAGGTGGCGAAGTAATCAATCGAGGACCTTATCTAGTAGTACAAAGAACTCACTGCCTCCCATCATATCAAGATTTGAGTTCATCGCGATTGCCTGCATCGGCGGTAAATCAACGATGCCTTCGGGCACGCCATGCACAATCCTATGTACAGTATATTCTTCCCCTTCCACTATATCATGGTCAGATGCTAACTGCGCTGCAAAAAAGATGAGTGATGTTAACACGGTGTACCGATGCCGCTTACGTGGATCGCCTTTCCTCACGAGCATTCTAAGCCCCATACCCACAGCCCTCAAATCCCTCAGGCTCATCGGCACAAATCCAGCCCCTCGCCACGCCTCATGGCTCTCCCACACGGGCTCCACGGCTCCTCGGTTTCCGAATCTCCACTCTCGCTTGAAAGGTTCTGTGGATGTCTCACCACCCCATGCGGCCCACACGTCATAGCGGTCGCTTACGTCCTTCGCGGTGACCTTTGAGCGAAGTATGTAGCGCTTCAGGAGGGAAAGCAGCGGGGGAGCTTCAGAGGGCCGAGGGTCGTACTCGATCAAGTAACCCGTCGGTCCTGTTGATTCTGAGGACGTGGAAGGCGGCATGGGCCACAGAAAGACGTCGTATTGGATTCTCCCCTACCAAGTGAACCAGGTTGAATGAGGAGGATGCTATGATGAAAGAAGGGGGTTGCAGCGTGCCTGTGCATGTAGAAAGGACGAGTAGAACCCGTTGTCCGCCGGTGGCCACGGAACGGTGGATGTGACGATTCCGTTTAGTAATTTGCCAGTGTCGCGGCCAGAGACCTCGATGAGCGCCCTGTGTGGAACTCGTGCACACACGGGACGCGTCGAGGGTGTAGCCAACGATGATAAACACCTCCGGGATAGTTGTCCGGGGTTCATGGAACGTGGCCGAAAACAAGTTGAGGCTTGGACCTCGACCACAACCGGGTCAACGGCGGGATCGAGTAGACACGAGCAGGACGACACACACGACTTAGGAAACGATCAGGAGGGCCGGTTATCGATAGCGCCGCCTCACACAACACACGAGGCCACGACCTCATAACGGCCAGACGGAGCACGGCCTAACTTGCTCTCCCTGCTTCCTCTCCGTCGATCCTGTTGATCAGGTGTTACCTCAGCTCTCTCCACTATGTCCAAGAAAGGCGGCAAAGGCGTCCTCAAACGCCTCTTTTCAAAGGACGACACCACCGAGCCCAGCTCATCAGCTGCTGGTACCGCCACCGAAAAGAAGAAGAAGAAGGTACGCGCTGGAGGTTATCGTCTTCCCTTTCCGATTTGTTGACTTTTTTTTTTCAATTTTCAGAAAGGATCGGTAAGTGGCCTCGAAGTCCATTCAGTCCCATCCAGTGAAGGCAACATGTTTAGTACATGTAGCAGCCATTCCTGATTTGTTTGCTTCCAGCATTGCTGTGAAAGCGGAGAACCTATGCTGCACACAAAGTAGGCGCAGCTTGTATCTCGCAGTCCTCCTATAGGGTGAACGACTTTGTGATGCAAATTTACTTGCTTTTATGGCTCCCCAACTTCGGAGAGCCTCGGACTCTTCTCGGAACAATTCGTACTCCGCATCTGCATTACTTGCAGACTTGCAGCTCGCATCACTATGCCCTCCTTAAGTCCATTTACTGCGATCCTTGTACTTCCACATTTCCCGTGCAACTGACCACAGTAATTTCAATAGATCTTACACAAAGCATCTACGATCCGTGACTCGACTCCACCCGATTCACCTCGTGACGACCGCGACCAACGACTCTCTACGATTTTCAGTGAAGGTCAAACTCATGCTCCCACTGTGACCCGCGCACCTACAGTAACAGACTATCAACCCAACCACGGATACTTTGACGGGAGTTCAGTGCACGGTGGAAGCGATATCCACATTCACGACCCTCATGGAGGTATGATCTCCCCTACAGTACTCGGAGAACCTTGGCACGGATCCCCTGAGCATGCCCACTTGCCGCTCCATGTCCCTCCCAGTCGGAACGCCTCCGTCCGTCAGGCTCCCTCTGCAATTACACGCCATGGGACGGTTATCAACGAACATGGCAGTCTGCGTCATGCCCATGGAGTTGCCAACACTGCGTCTATGAGCGGTACCCCCTATCACGCTCCCCTTCACGACAGCATGGGGACACATAAGAGCTTGAGATCCCAGCACACACGTCAGTCCTCTTCTCATCATGATGCTCCCATTTATGTACACGGTGCTTCCCATGGTGGGCACGAACCGATCATCGTCAATGGTGGGTCGTTTCCTTCGGCAAGTGGGAACAACCATTACGTTGTCGACCCCGGGGGACATCAAAGAGGCACTTCCATCACTCGTCAGCCGGTACGCGGTTTCTTTAGTTTTATCTCAATCGACTGAATCCATCTTGTAGACGGTCATCACCCCCGCTAATGCAGGTGAAACAGTGCTCAAGCCTGGAGACATGATGGAGATTGACCCCACAAACCCACCCATCTTTATGCTTGACGATGGGGTTGAGCTCGAGGTACAGCCTGTTCTGCAGTTATCTTTATTAAAGTTGACCTAACCGGCATGCGAACAGATAGATAATGGTGATGGCTTCGTGCCGTACGAGGAGTTCATGGAAGACTTCCGTAGACGCCCTGCCCCTCCACCACCTAGCACGTTTGTAGTGCACGGCGCGGGCGATGTGGTCATACAAGATGAACACGGGAACCACATCCAAACGTATGTCTCTTCTCCCCTTTCCATCGTATTCACCTTGTCAACTGACCCACCGATAGCATTCCAGGTCGAGGCGCAGAGGCCGGACGTGGGCAACCACAACACTATAATGTAAATGGATCTACTATCATCGTCTTGTAGACTGCTCTTCCTATTTTTGTTTGTCCTCCCTCTCTCTTTCTGTCTGGGTCATGTGTTGAATGATAAACTCATGCATGTTGTGTCTCCTGCGCTATCTATTGTTTCAGTCTTCTCGTTCAAACCCTTTCAGTCCTCACTCTCCTCGGCCCCCAGAGGATGCTCTGTCGCCATCATGGGGCGAACGACCGCTTTCGTACCCCTCTGCAATGGGCGGTTCGATGCCGGCAAGCCCGAGGTGGGAGGACGGTGCTCCTTCTCCAGGCAGGGAAGGAACTTCGTACGGCTCCCAAGAAGGAGAACGGGATGAAGAAGACGTTGCTCACCTGTCTATTCTCCGCACCCCACCTACTATCTCCGTCTCCCGTGCTCCAAGCCTCCGCAGACACCGTTCAGCTTCGAATGTATCCCACCACTCTAGCGGGTCTGAATCCAGCTCCGTGTCGTGGGGTCGCACCGAGGCGGATAGGTTTTCAAGGGATTTCGATGCGAAGACTTTTCGAATGTCGCAGTATTCGCTGAGTATGTCGAAGGACTGGGACGCAGAGGTCGGGAATGGAAAGAGATACTCTAGGGACTTGGATGCGTCTCAAGCTGGGTCGAGGAAGTCGCTCATACGGAAGAGTAGCTTCTTTTCCGGTCTTCGGCCCCTTTCTCAGAGGCCTGACAAGAGTATTTCACCTCTTTTTTCCACTCTCGACCTCCCGCCACCTCCCACTTTCGTTCCACGAGTTCAATCCCCTCCTCTCGATTTCGACCAACCTCAGTCGCAGGTTCAAGCACAGCTGCCGGTTCCAAAGAGAAGGGAGACGACGGGTGTATCGGCAGCGGACCGAAAGAATAGGGTCGAAAGCAAGTACTTGCCTTCCATTCGGCATGCTCTGGAGAGAAAGATCAGTTTCGGAAGTTTCGCGAGTATGGCTAAGGAACTATTACCTAGGGCTGCTAACGATTCTCAAGACGGTGTTCCGCCTCTATCCGCAAACCCCTCCATGTCCCCGACATCGCCAACCTCACCAATAGAACCAACTCCAGCACCACCGGTGATGAAGGTCCGCACGAGGAAACTTCCTTCCCCTACAAGACCTGCTCCTACCGCCCCTGCTGCCACCAAGACCCTCTCCATCAACACGCGCAAAGCGAATGATGCGAAATCTCAGGACGTCAGGTCTCCAGGTCTGAGCGTCACCTCTCCCAAGCCGAGTGACGTTGCTTTCCAACCCATCTTCCAATCGTTTGCTTTCTCGTCTGTATCTCCTGTCGATCCCCCGCCTCCGGTGCCTTCCAAGCAAGGTCATGCTCTCAGGCATACGGGTAGACTCAAGCTCGATGCGCCCGTCCAGACTCCTTCAAAAGCACTGGCCCCTGCAGTTGATATATTCAAGCATAAAGGACCAGAACCTATCGTAGGAGACCCCAAAGAGGCCGAAGAAGCTGCTACAGCCGCCCGGTTAAAGAAGGAAGTGGAGGAATCGGAACAATTGCAGAGACTACGCGAGGAGATCGAGGCGAATCAAAGGGCTGAAATGGAGGCTAGAATCAAGGCCGAAGTCGAAGCGAAGATTCGGAGGGAGTTTGAGGAGCGCGAAAGGGAGCGCCAGCTCCTACGTGAGGAAGAGGCTATACGAATTGCGGCTGAGCTCGAGGCGGCCAAGAAATCGAAAGAGATCCAGAAATTGGCTCGCCTTGACCAAGAGGCTGCGAACCGGAGACTGGTGGCCCAACGAGAAGCCGAGGCTAAGGCCCTTAAAGAAGAACATGAGCGTGCTCGTTTGGAGGAAGACCGTCTCCGTAAGGAGGAAGAAGCCAGAGAGGCAGCTCGTTTACACGCGACCCGTGTTGCCGAACTCGAGCGGGAGCTTTTGAAAGCCCGACGGCAAGAAGAGATGCGCCGCGAGGAAGCAGAGCGCGAAAGAAAGAAACGAGAAGATGAGGAACGTGAGCGCATCCAGCAAGAGAAACAACTCGCAGTTGAGAGGGCAGCCGCTCAGAGAGTAGTAGAGGAACGCCGCCGTAAGGAAGAGCAAGAACAGATCGAACGCCAAAAACATGCCCAAGAGAAAGCCGATCTCCTTGCGCGGCTTGAAGAAGAGATGCGTGAACGAGAGCGAGAAGTCATCCTCCAGCGGGAGGAGGCCGAGCGTCGAGAAAAGGCAATACGGGCTGAGCTCGAACGCAAGAAGGCCGACGAGGTGAAGAGGGAAGCTGAGGCGCGGGAACGCGAGGAAGAAGAAAGGCGTGTCCGTGAAGCTGAGCTTGTGCAGATAGCTGCTGAGCATGAGCGGCGTCGTAAAGAGGAGCTCGAACGATTGGAGAGCGCGCTGAGGGAGCGTCTGGAGAGAGAGGCTGAACAAGAAAGACGCAAAGCGCTTCAGGTCGCCGACCAAGCCCTTTCCACCTCCGAAAGCCTTCCCATCCCGCCTCCACTGCCTCCTCCGCCTCCACCTCCCCCGTATGTTCCATTATCGTTATCGCAGCCTGCTCGTCTGGTCACGAAACATGCAGCAGTTCTGGTTTCTGCAGACGATAAATGCGTTGAAGCTTCGATCCCACCTCCCCCGCCGCCACCTCCACCCCCTTATGCATCGAATAGATCGGCACAGAGACCCACGGGGGTCCTACCCTCTTCTGCTGTGCAGTTGAAACCCGTGCCCCGTCCAGCAACTTTACAATCCCCAACTCAAGGTAATTCGTCTTCTACCCCCTCGAGTGCAAAGGTGGAGCCACGAGAGCGACGGGTCAGCCTTCTCGATTGTACGAAGACCCAGGTGTCTACTGTTTCCATCCAACTCCCAACTATACCCGCCTTCCGAACAAGGACAACCAGCCACGTCCGAAGCAATACATCTCCTGCCATCCTCTCGTTGATCGAGAAATGTGCAGCTGGCGCCAATGACCAAGGTGGCATCTTCTCCTCCGGATCCAAGGCGCTTACCCCAACATTGACTGGTGCAACGTTGGCCACCGTTTCCGGAACAATTCATACTGACGGTGTCGAATTCATGCCCAGTACTCCTTCTGATACCACTGCTAC
>Ga0307515_10017993_pt1 | contig 12828 bp, 4 predicted proteins | sample 17_EM_MG_FD_194513 | JGI IMG/M metagenome (GOLD analysis project Ga0307515, IMG submission 194513) | Populus trichocarpa ectomycorrhiza microbial communities from riparian zone in the Pacific Northwest, United States - 17_EM | ecosystem: Host-associated > Plants > Roots > Unclassified | place... | reverse complement strand
ATCCCGGTCCGCCTGTGTCGGTAATTCGAGAGCGGGCAGCCGGCGCCCATAGGCGATGCTGAGTGTTCTGAGCGCATGGCCAAAAGCATCCACTTCGAGGGTCAAGGCATGACTGATGCGCGGATCAGTGGGATCGCGCTCGTAGTGGTAGCTCAGGTCTTCAAGCTGATGTCTGAAATAGACGGCGTGACGGTTGCCGCCCTGAGGTTGGAGCTGTGCGACGTGATAGCGGCTCTCATTGACTACATAGGGATTCTGGGCTTTACCGCTTCCATCGCGCGCGTACACCTCCTTGCGAAGTTGAGCGCCTCGTAACACACGGTAAGCTTCGGAAGGCATTTCTCCGGTTTCGACTTCGTGCTCGCGCAGCGGCGGCGCTTCGCTATCTTGCGAGTAATACTCTTGCCGAAACCGCTCCGTCAGATCTCGATAGTCGATGCGCCGGCTGCTGCCGTCGTCGAAATAGATCCCGGTGTGAAACCAAGTGCGCGTCTCCACGGGCGGCACATGAGAAAAACCAGGAAGTGTTTCGGCGTCGAATGCATCGATTCTGCCGAAGCCGCAGAATTCGCGCTCGCGCCCGTCATAGTGACCATGATGGTATTGGTATGTGCTGACCTGCTTTGTCTGACTGACGTGATCGATGACTTCGACTCTGTCGACTACTTGGACCGGGAAGGGCAGGGGCGCGATCCACGGCGAGCCTTTCGCGCGGTCTTCCAGGAAGAAGCGCGTGGACGGCGCGTAACTCACACGAGTCGTCGCGCCCAGGTTGTTATCAACCTGCGTCAAGATGTACGGTTTGATGCCGCCGCAGAAGTCGAGCGCTTTGTAGTTCCCGTCTGATGCATCGACGAAATCGCGGCTCCAAAGCAGCGCGGTCGTGCCGGTGCCGAAGATGTCGGCGAATTGCAGTGCGCTCGCATCGGTGGTCCGAGGTGTGCCCAGAATCGTCTGCCGCTCGCTCCACGAGTTGCCGGATCGGTTGAACCAGAAGTAGACCCGTTGCGTATCCACATACACAAGATCGGCGGATCCGGTTCCGTTTAGATCGGCGAGGAACAGCCTTTTGGGATCGAAATCGAATTCCAATCGTGGCGAGTTGGCCATGGCGACGCGCGGGCCGAACCGGCCATAGCCGAGATTGGGCCAGTAATCGATGCCGCCGTCGTGCACGAGCACGATGTCGTTCAGGCCGTCGCCGGTCATGTCCGCGAGCCGAACTCGTCCTGACGAGTCGTCGAAGAACACGTCCGGAAAAAGATTCAAGTCATGGGAGCGCTCGACGGCCTGCGGTGGGGCAAAGCCCTTCGCGCCGAGACACTGGAACCACAGGAACTGTCGATCGTCCGTCAGCAGCGCGTCCGCCCGGCCATCTCCGGTGAGATCCAGCATGCGAACGTTTGGATCTTGCGGATCGAATGTGGGGGATGTTTCGTAAGGCGTGAAGCGCTGCCAGGCGCCGTCGAATGTCGTCTCAAAGAATCCCGGCATAGGACCTGCGTTGAGCAGCAGATCTGCAATGCCTTTGCCTTCCATGTCGCCGAAGCCTACGCCCGGCTGATCGAGTGAGATGTCCGCCGGCATTTGCGCAAGCGTGCGCGGACGGTCGAACTTGCCTTCGCCGAGATTGCGCCAATACCGAAAGCCTGCCGGGCCGGTATGCAGAATGTCGGGCAAGCCGTCACCGAACAGATCGACGAGCGCGAAGTTGGGATCGCTCAACGCGAGCGGCGGCATCTCGCCGCCGATTGCCCTGAGGGATTGATAGCGTTGCTCGCGAGGCTTGAATCCGGTGTATGAATAGTCAACCGGCGGCATGCTGGCCGATCGGTACTGACCGTCGCCGTCTTTGTCGTAGCCTGTGGCCGTGACTGAGTTTAGAAGCGAAACCTGAGTGTCCGGGTCGGTGCGGTACGTGAAGTCGGTCGAGCGAACCAAAGTCGGCGCGCCCAGCTCGGCAAAGTGATGGAACATCAGTACGCGACGGCAGAGGCGCAGCGTTCGAATGTCGAAACCGGCGCGAAAGTGAGAGAAGCGGTCTGTCCTGGTGGCGCTCGTACCGAACAGCTCGTGCCGATCGTCCGCCGGAGGATTCGGGTGCGGCAGAACGGTGGGCGATTGCCAATCGCCGTAGTCGAAGACGACTTCGAACGCGTAGTGACGGCCGCCGCGAAGGTGCCCTACGGAAGTGCCATCGGGGTAAGTAATCGGCCGCTGTTGGGTATCGACGAGCGGTTCAGGGATATTCCCGTAGTAGATGCGGCGGATATAGCGTTGTGTCGCGAGCCGGCGCTGCTCGAAGGCCTCGGGCAAATGAAGGTTGGGATTGCTCGCTGTGTAAAGCGCAGGATCGTCTGCGGCATATTCGTAAACACAGCGATTGCCGAATGCGTCGAAGGTCTCTTGCGGCAGCCACTCGTAAACGCGTTGTTCGTTCTTGGGGTCCGCCACGCGCGATGACGCCGTGGCGCCAAAGATCATCGTGAGATTGTCTTGCGTGAGGGTGCGCCAATGCGTCTCACCGGTAGCCGCATGCACCCAGCGCTCGATGCGCGCGAACAAGCCCTCCGTGCGCGGTCGATAGCGGAACACCGAAAAATCGCCGTGCGCCACGGCGGGTTCCGGCGCCCACGTCACTTGTCCGCTCGCAGGGTCGACCACTTTCTTCAGGATCGGGACGAGATCTTCCGCTCCGGACATGACGAAGACGTCGTCATCGTCGTAACGCGGCAGTCCTTTTTCAGTCTTGCGCGTGATGCGCGGTAGCGAAAGCTGCCAGCCGAGGCCGAAGAGGCCATTGCCGTTGCCGGAGCTGTACTCCAGCGACAGCTCGGGGCCGAAACCGCTACGTCCCGAGGAAAGGGCGATGGGTATCTTGTGGTTCGCCGTGCCGCTGAAGAGATTGGCCTGAAACGTTTCGCCGATGCCGCGAATCGCGCCTCCGCCTTTCGGCAGGCTGAGGGTCGCCGTTGTCGATGGGGTGCTCACGAACTTGCTGTCTTATGTCCATATGTCACGCGTTCGCTGTCACGCGCATCCTGGGAATCGAAAACGGGGGGGAGAACACGACAAGTGGCGATTGGGATAGCCAGTCCCAGCGGTGAGACGCCCGTGGTCGAGCGCGAATGCCGCTTCGCTCCAAGAAAGCACGGCCGATACGATCTGTGCAGCTCAATTTCCGACGATTTTTCCGCGTGCCGCTGCGGAATCCGCGTGGCAGTACTTTACGGCCTGGTCGGCTCCGGCATGCTGGTTGCGGCGCCTTGCCTCGCCGACACACGCGCCGCTTCGTTGGCAGACGAAGGTAACTCCTGAGCGATCAGCGTGACGGAATTGGTAACCGATGGATCGTCACGCAACTTCAAGAAGAGCTGGCCGTTGCGCGGGTGAGGCACGGGCAGCGCACGTCCGGGAAAGCCCTCCGGAACCTCAAAGGACTGCTTGAACTCTGGGTCGCCCGAGACCGACGCAACCAGAAACAGGTTGGATCCGGAGAGTTTGCAAGCCAGGTCGGGCGTGGAGGGGCATCTCAGCTCTTTCAATGCCGGTAAACGCACCAGAGTCGCAAGCTTCTGCCAGTCGCCCGCAACCCCATCGGCAACCACTCGAAACTTCAAGGGTCCGAATGCCGAAAATCCAAATGCCTTTGCAGGATCCAGTGTGGCGACAGCCACTTTTGCGTCCGCGAGCAATACGTTGCGATTGGCGAGACTGAGTGTGGTGGAAAACGTCTCATCATCTGTGGCCACTTCAATTATCTCATCGTGCTCAAACACTGAGGACGATCTGGCGCGTACAGAAAATATCAACTGCGCGTCCTGCGGTAGCTGGTCTTCGCTTGCAAGCCGAATATTGCTGTCATCATTGGTCGGCGACAGTTGCACGCTCTTTCCGAGAAGGCTCACGCTGGGGCGCGGCGCCGTGACAGAGACGTTAACGCTGTACACCCGTCCATCGCGAAGAGTGACTTTTGCTTTCGCCGTCTCTCCCTGCTTCAAATGGGTCGGGGTGGGGCTCGCAGCCTGTGAGCTTGTACCCGCTGGCGGAATTGTTTCCGACGCGCCTTCCTGAGCCACGGGTTTCACTGCCATCAGCAGTGCGTCGCTGCCTCGGCTAGAAGTGGCCGGCGTAGAGGTAGCCAGGGTAGAAGTTGATGTTGCGGGCACAAATTCGATGCCCTTCAACGAGAGACTCACGACGTCGTTGAGGCGGCTGCCATTGAGGACGCCTTGCGCTTCGCCGGCGTGAATGGAGAAGCTGTCGAAGCGGCCGGCCTCCGGAAACGCGCGTAGCTCGACAGGCAGCGGCTCAGGGGCGCCGAATTGCGAGACGAGCAGAGTCAGCGAGCCCGGCTCCGCGTTTTGCAGCGGCAGATTGATCTCCACTTCGTTGGCTTTGACGGACGTCCAGTCGACCTGCAGCTCTTTGCCGGCCGGGTCCTTCACCATGATGCGATCTATGCAAGCCACGCTGCCGGCCTGCAGATGAATGGTGTTCATCCGTCCAACGATGAGCGATCCCTCCTCGTCGGTCGAAGGCGCCCAGTCCTGCGCATGCGTGTTTACAAATTGAAAGCTGGGCCCGTCGAATGTCTCAAAGCCCCAATAGCCGTGCAGCGAGCCTTGAATCCGATCGCCTAGGCTCGCCGTCTTGAGCGATGAGGTATCGACAACGAAGCCGCCTTGCTCCGGATCGGCGCGCGCCGGCAGTTCGATCACGTCTCCCTTCTTGCCCGTCAGGCGAAGTGTCGTGTGATGTGCATAGCCGGAGGAAAACACCAGCGGCGCGCCTTGTACGGGCAGGACCAACGAATTCTTCCGCGCACAGTAGATGTCTTTGGGATTTACCGCGTGCAGCGGCGGCAACTGAGCCCTTTCGACGGCTGGGAGCGAGGCGACCAGTACTGATTTCGGATTGTTGAATGAGGGCGGTGTATTGAGCGTCAAAACGAGTTGGTCGTCTTGCGGCGATGCCAGCGCCGGGATGTATTGATAGTTCGCAATACGGAATGAGTCGAAGAGCCGCGCGAGATCGAGCACTGAGGAGATGTAGGGACTGTAATAGCCATAGCTGAGCTCCGGCGTGAAGCTGGCTGCCATGGCCAGATCACTTGCCGGGCCGGACGTGAGCGCTTCCACGATCGACATGCTGTGACCATCGTTCAGGATCAGCGACTCTTGACCTTGCATCAGACAGGGAGCCTGCAGTTGCGGAAGCCTGTCGAGACACTTCTCATCGACTTTGATGGCGAGACTGCGTGCGAGCAGCGGTGCAGTATCCCTCAACGCGGAAGGGTCGGCTGCATTGAGACCCCGAATGGCCAGCAGATAGCGATCCAAGCGCGAGCGGTCGAGCGTGGCTTGGTTCAGATCCTGTGAGGCACGCACGAACGCGCCGGGACGTCCGCGGACCGCACTGACGAGAGTCTTGAAATCGCCGCTCGTCTCGGGCGCCAGGAACACCAGTACCTGCTGCGCGCCTTCGGGGACGGTGACCGTCAGGCCCTTATTCGAGCACGGGCTTTTCCAGGTAGCGCAACGGAAGAACCAATCTTGCGGCGGCGGGTTGGTGGAGCCGCGCAAGAAGCTCACCACCATCAGGTAGCGCTCAGTTTGCGTCGCGGGGAAATCGGCTTTGAGCGAAAGCTGATCGCCCGAGGCGAGGTTCGGCACCTCAGATACCGACAGCGTCGTTTTGCCTCGGGTCACCTTGACCTCAAGGACAGGGCCCGCCAAGTCGAATGGCGCCGGGGTGGCGGGAACGGCATTGGCACTGAAGACCGCTGCGAGGGCAGCCGATAGCAGATAACGAAATACGGGTCTCATCGGGGGGCATCCTAGGGGAGCTGGCGGTTCACGCCAACCGCTTCGGACGAGGAAATCGCCGCGTGCACGGACTAAAGGCGCGGGAACTGAACAGCGGAAAGGACTGCCGTTCTTGGCAGTGTCCGCTCCCAAGCCCGCTAGTATCGCTTTCCTCTGCAGCCGAAGTCAGCCAATCAAAAGCGCGTTGGTCGGCATAAAATTTGGTTGAGGGAGTTGACCGAATTTTATAGGCCGGCGCCCAAAACTAATTCAGACGTCTCGACCCTTCCATGCCACAAAGCAGGCTGGCGCACCAAGGGGTCGGCCTGCGGGCTCTAATCGGAATGGATAAATTGCCGTCTAGAAGAAATTCGTGGCTTTCGCGCAGACTTGTTCTGCGCACGCTCTTCGCAACAACGGCGATGACGCTTGGCTCAACTCAGGTCATGGCCGGCTTGAGTGAACCGGTGCGGACCGAGGCTGGCTTGGTGCAGGGTATTCCGGCCCGAGACCCTTCCGTCACCGTGTACAAAGGAATTCCCTATGCCGCTCCACCGGTCGGGAAACTCCGCTGGCGGCCGCCCCAGCCGCCGGTTCCGTGGCAAGGTGTGCGCAAGGCCGACCAGTTCGGCAACGCGTGTCCGCAGGCCCAGTCGCCGGGCGCGACGATGCGGATGAGCGAAGATTGCTTATCGCTGAACGTGTGGTCGAGCGCATCCTCCGCTGCCGAGCGGCGTCCGGTCTTTGTGTGGATCTACGGCGGTGGCTTCAGCGGCGGCTCCGGTTCAAGCCCGCAGTTTGATGGCGAGAATCTGGCGCGCAAAGGCCTGGTCGTTGTGACCTTCAACTACCGGCTCGGTGCCTTAGGGTTTCTCGCCATGCCCGAACTGAGCAAGGAATCCGGACGCGATGCTTCCGGCAATTACGGGCTGCTCGATGACATCGCGGTTCTGAGATGGGTGCGGAAGAACATCGCTGCATTTGGCGGCGATCCTGGCGTCGTGACCATCGCTGGACAGTCAGCCGGCGCGGGGTCGGTGGGCTTCCTGTCCATTTCTCCGCTCGCTAAGGGCTTGTTCCAAAGGTCCATCGCAGAGAGTCACGCGCGTTACCCGAGGGACCCGGAACTGCGTTATCTGTCGGTGTCCTGGCGGCCGTTAAAGGGCGCCGAGAATGCAGGTGTTAAGTATTCTGAAGCGCAGGGCGCGCATTCTCTGAAAGAACTGCGTGCCGCGCCGTGGGAGAAGCTGGTTGTCGACGGCACGGCCTACGACGAGGATGTCAATACAGGGAGCGGCGCCAAACCGCCGCTGTTCCGCCCGGTGGTCGACGGCTGGGTGATTCCGTTCAACTACAGTGAAACCTACGCCAGGGGTGCGCAGAACGATGTCGCGTTTCTGGCCGGCAATAATCTCGATGAAACCGGCGCCGTGCCGGAAACCTCCTTTGCTCTTCTGAGGTCGGCCAATGCCGACCGCAGACCGGGTGCCCCGCGTCCCCATCTCACTCTGAATGAATACGTTCGCGCCGCGAAGCAGAAATTCGGGACCCTGACCGATGAGTTTCTGAAGCTCTACCCGGCGACGACAGACGACGAGGCGGCGCTAGCCAGCAACGCTGCTTCGCGTGATAACTCACGCGTATCCACTTACCTTTGGGGAAGAGAGTGGACCAAATACGCCAAGCATCCTGTGTACACGTATTTCTGGACTCACCGGCCGCCGGGACCGGACCACGACATCAGGGGTGCCTACCACGGCTCGGAAATTGCCTACGTGTTCAATAACGCGAACGGGCCGTGGACCGACGAGGATAGAAAGATCGCTGACATCCTGTCTTCCTACTGGGCCCATTACGCCGCCACCGGCAACCCCAATGGCCCGGGCCTGCCCGTGTGGCCGGCTTACGATTCAGAGTCACCGTTGGTCATGGAGGTGGGCGGCAAGTTCGGGCCGATCCCGGTGGCGGAACCGGCGAAACTCAATTTTTGGATGCAGTTCTTCGGAACTCAGGATGCCTGGTAACCGGCAAGTGGTCTGCGAGACCGCGTCGGATGGACGTACACGGAAATTTGATATTCCGGCACTGAAAAGTAATTAAGGCCCCACGTACGAAACTATCAGTATGGCCCTCGGTGCGGCGAACGCACCAACGCGAGGGGGCATGCATCGTGATATTTACCTTCAGACCGAATAGTGGGTCCTGGTTGCTCGCAGGTACGAGCGCGCTCGTATTCGCTTCGGCGGCGTCCGCGCAAACACCCGCGAACGAAGAGCTCACTGAAGTTCAGGTCACAGGCTCGCGCGTCATTACGAATGGAAATGACAGCCCGAACCCGGTAACCATCATCACGACGGATCAACTCGCAACCGTTCAGCCGACCACGGTTGCCGACGCTCTCAACATCTTGCCGGTCTTCTCGGGATCGCGTGTTGCCGTCGGCAATCCGGGCACCGGTCTGACTAACAACGCGGCGAATGTCATGAACCTGCGCGGCATGGGAGCGCCCCGCACGCTGATTCTGTTCGATGGCCATCGTGTGCCCCCGACTACACAAGATGGGCTGGTCGACGTCGACATGATCCCGCAGATGTTGCTTCAGCGTGTCGATACGGTGACCGGCGGCGTTTCCGCTGTTTACGGGTCCGATGCGATCAGCGGCGTGGTCAACTTCATCACCGACACGAAGTTCAACGGATTCAAATTCAACTTGCAAGGCGGCACCTCGCAGCACGGCGACGACGAGACTGTCGATGCCGGCGCGGCTTACGGCACGAATCTGTTCGACGATCGGGGCCACTTCGAAGCGAGCTATCAATACCGCGACGATCCCGGCATCTTGAACAGAAGGGCGCGTGAATGGGGCCGGCATGAGTGGACCGTACAGGGAGGCGGCATCACGGCAAACCCATTTCATCTTGTCGATAACACTCGCTTTGCCACCACCAACTTCGGAGGCCGCATCAACAATGGGCCGCTTGCGGACCAGCAGTTCGCAACCAACGGCATTCTCACTCCGTTCGCACATGGCACGCCGACCGGCACTAACGGATACGAAAGCGGTGGCGACGGGGGTTACTACAACGGGTCGCTGAAGGGGGCGCTCACAACGCACCAGTTGTTCAGCCGGATGGACTACGACATCACCGACACCGTTGACGGCCACCTGACGCTCGCAGGCACCGCGAACCACAACTTCAACTACGGTGCATACAATCAGCTCATCAACACCACGATCAGCTCGCAAAATGCATTCTTGGCTCCCGCATATCAGGCGCAGCTGGCCGCCGCGGGAGCCCAATCGTTCACATTCAGCCGATTGTTCGCTGACCTGCCACGCATCGGCACGGACTCGCACGAAGATCAGTATTTTGTGAATGGCGGTGTGAACGGCCAGCTCGGCGCGGGCTATCAATGGGATCTCTCGTTCACGCACAGCGGAGCCAAGATCAACACCCGCAATGACGCCAATATCAGCAACCAGAACTTGTGGGCGGCTCTGGATGCTGTGGTGAATCCCGCTACGGGACAGAGCGTCTGCCGAGTGACCCTGACCAATCCTGGCCTCTATCCGGGTTGCGAACCGTTGAATCCGTTCGGACCCACATCGGTCAGCGACGCGGCCATGGACTATGTCCTACAGCGCACTGAGTTCACGGCCCGCACAATAATGGAGGATGTAGCAGCTAGCGTAACGGGCGCTCCGTTCCACACGTGGGCGGGACCCGTCAATATGGCGGTCTCCGCAGAATGGCGCCGCCTGGGTTACCAGGCTGTTAGCAATGCGCAGCCCAGCAGCAGGGCCGACTGCACGGGTCTGCGTTACAACTGCAACTCCCGTTCGCTGCTGTGGGCGGATGCCACTCTGGCGAATCGCTCCCCAGTCAGCCAAAAAGTGTCGGAAGCCGCGGTTGAAATGGATCTGCCACTACTCACGGACGCATGGCTCGCCGAAGATGTGGCAGTCAACAGCGCGGTGCGCTACACCGACTACGACACCAGTGGAAATTCCTGGACTTGGAAACTCGGTCTGGATTGGCACTTCAATGAGCAGTTGACGCTTCGCGCGACTCGATCACGCGATATCCGCGCGCCGAACCTCAACGATCTCTACCAGCCGCAGACGCTGACGACGGGCACGTTCACGGATCTTCTCACCGGCACGAACACGCTTGTGCCGGTGACGGCGGGCGGCAATCCGAGCTTGAAGCCGGAGGTCGGAAACACAGTCACCGCCGGCATCGTCTATGTGCCCGAAGGGCTTCCGCGTTTCAGCGTTGCAGTCGATGCTTTCCATATCGACGTGAGCGATGCGATCACCAACATCCAGGGCACCAACCCCACGGTTCAAACCGTTTGTTACGCGAGCGGCGGCACATCGCCGTACTGCGCTTTGCAGACTCGTCCGAATGGTTTCACCGACACTTCAGCGGGCAACGCGGTGACGAGCTGGACTAACACGGTGATTAACATCGCCAATGTTAAAACGTACGGCACAGACCTCGAGATCAACTATGCGACCACGCTCTACGACAACCCGTTGGCGCTGCGTGGCTTGGCAACTTACCAGCCTCACATTGCGTATCTCACACCCGGTTTGACCACAGTCGACATGGGCGGCGTTGCCTTCGGCGCAAACGCACTCCAGGCAAGCCCGCGGGTGCGCGTCACGCTGTTGGCTAATTACAAGCTGGGCAACTTCACGGCAGACGTGATGGAACGCTGGCGCAGCGAACTCAAATGGAGCGGCGATCCCACGCAGGTTTACGCTCAACCGCTGGTTCCTTCCGTGGCGTACACGAATCTGAATTTGGCCTACAAGAGGGACGCGAAAGCCGGGATCCTCCAGCTCTACTTCAACGTTCAGAACCTGTTCGACAAGCAGCCGCCTCCGGCTGCGGGTGCACAGTCGAACGGCAACATCGGCGTGTTCGGTGGGTTCGCGTTGGGTGACGATCCCATCGGTCGTTACCTCACTTTGGGCGCTCGTTTGAGCTACTGAGATTTTGATCGTGGTTCGATGGATCGCCATGGTGGTCCTGGCAGTTGTTAGCGCGCGTTCGGTCACGGCGGCGATGAGCGAACCGGTGCGGACTGAAGCCGGCTTGCTCTCTGGAATCCCTGGCCGTGATCCGTCGATTAGGGTCTACAGAGGCATCCCCTTCGCTGCGCCTCCGGTTGGTGAATTACGCTGGCGCGCGCCGAAGTCGCCGGTTCGCTGGCAGGGCATCCGCAAGGCAGATCAGTTCGGCAGCATTTGTCCCACCCCGCGCCACTCGAACGAGCCGATGAGTGAGGATTGTCTATTTCTCAACGTGTGGACGGGCGCGTCCTCTGAGTCTGAGCGGCGCCCCGTGCTCGTTTGGTTTCATGGCGGCGGCTTCATTACAGGCTCTGGCTCGGATCCGCTTCACGATGGCGAGGGTTTGGCGCGCAAGGGCGTGGTGCTGGTGACCCTCAACTACAGGCTCGGCCCACTCGGCTTTCTAGCCACTCCCGAGTTGAGTGAAGAGTCGGGGCATCATGCGTCCGGTAACTATGGACTGCTCGATCAGATTGCGGCCCTTGAGTGGGTTCAGAAAAACATCGCTGCTTTCGGTGGCGATCCTAAGCGCGTGACCATCTTCGGCCATTCGGCCGGCGCGGGCTCGGTGGGTTTTCTGTCGATGTCGCCGTTGGCGAAGGGCCTGTTTCAAAGAGCGCTCGCTGAGAGTCAGGTACGCCACCCACGAGATTTGGAGCTGCGCTACCTGTCGCTATCCTGGCGGCCCTTGAAAGGGGCGGAGCAAGCGGGCGTGAAGTATGCGGAGGCGCACGGCGCGCACTTCTTGAGAGAGTTGCGCGGCATGTCGTGGCAGCAATTGATTGCGGGTAGCGACGTTCCCGACGTTGATGTCAATACCGGCAGCAGCGCCAGACCGCCGTTGTTCCGCCCGGTAATTGATGGGTGGGTTGTCCCTCAAAACTATTTTCAATCTTTCCATAAGGGCGCGCACAACCCTGTGGCGTTTGCGGCCGGCAACAACCTGGATGAGGGCGGCGCAGTGCCAGAGACCGCTTTCACAATGCTCAGATCGCCCGGCGCGACGCGTCCTGATATCACGCTGGGCTCACCCAATCCCAACGTCACGCTGAAAAATTATTTGAGCGCCGCGAATCAAAAGTTCGGCGCGATGACGGAAGAGTTTCTGAAGCTGTATCCCGCATCCACGGACAATGAGGCCGCGCGCGCCAATAACGCCGCGATTCGCGACAATTCGCGCGTGTCCACGTACCTCTGGGCTACGGAGTGGACGAGAGTGAATAAGACTCCGGTGTACACCTATTTCTGGACGCATGCGCCACCAGGACCGGATCATGACCGGCGCGGTGCCTATCACGGCTCGGAAATCAATTACGTCTTCAACAATCTCTACGCTACAGACAAGCCGTGGACCGACGAGGACCGGAAGATTGCCGACGTCATGTCTTCTTACTGGGCCCACTACGCTACCAACGGAAATCCGAATGGCAAAGATTTGCCCGTATGGCCGGCGTTCGATCCTAAGTCGCCAACCGTGATGGAGCTTGGGGATCGATTCGGACCGCTCCCGGTGGCGGATGAAGCCCGGATGGATTTTTGGCGGCGATTTTTTCAAGCCCAGGAGGCCTGGTAACGAGCAGGGTGGTGATGCTGATATAAGGTGAACTCTATGCCATGCTTCGTGCCGATGAAGCGAGGCAAACCATGAAGCGATGGCTATTCAATGTCGTCTGCGCATTCGGCGTGTTGACGTCATGCTATGTGTTGATGAACGCCGCCATGGCGGAGACGGCAAGCCGCCGGATCGTCACTGCTGCGAATGCGTTCTCATCGACGCTCACGGCCTCTCAGCGACAACAACTGCTTCATGCATTCGATGACGTAAAGCAGCGAGCGCGTTGGTCAAACCTTCCGGTAGCCATCGTTCCCCGAGGCGGCCTTAGCCTGAAGGAGTTGAATGCGGCCCAGAGGTCGTTCGCGCTTGCGCTGGTCGCTTCG
>Ga0307515_10017991_pt1 | contig 12828 bp, 11 predicted proteins | sample 17_EM_MG_FD_194513 | JGI IMG/M metagenome (GOLD analysis project Ga0307515, IMG submission 194513) | Populus trichocarpa ectomycorrhiza microbial communities from riparian zone in the Pacific Northwest, United States - 17_EM | ecosystem: Host-associated > Plants > Roots > Unclassified | place... | reverse complement strand
AGCAACTTCACAAGCTTGTAACACAGTCATCCCTTTCGGGATTTTCACTGGGTACCCATCAACAAACACTTCGATTGCATCTTCCGGGTTCGGAAAGTGAACTCGGGCACCACCCAATGGTGTTCGCGGCGGAAGACCAGGTGTTGGGTCGGGTTGTGGGGCGGTTGCGGGTTCAGGTGATTGAAGCTCCGGTTTGGTCACGATGGAGCGTAGAAGAAGGGTTCGGGCTGCAGTTTGAGGTCTTATGAGCCTTGAAGCTAATAAGCCTAACCCCATTTTGTGTTACTTCTTGGTGTCAAGGTTTGAGATCTCAAGTGTTACTGAGAAAGAAATGGTGGAGAGGAAGAAGGCGTGTGTTAAGTGTCAGCAATGGTTTATGAAGGAGGATTGTTTACGTGGAGGTTGATTTGATCGACCCGGATCTGTTTGGGGTGGATCAGTGAATTCTGATCATGCTTGGTTTTTCATTAATGAGGTTCGAGGTAAAAGTTTGTTTTTGCTTTTGAAAGAGAGTACGAGGGAAATTAAAAAATGTTTTTGTTTTGAAAAATTATTAAATTATTATTTTTAATACTTTTTTATGGTTTTGATATTAAAAATAAAAAACAATTAATATATTTTTAATTAAAAATATTTTAAAAAAAATATTATCTTCCATACATCACAATGCTAAATAATTGAACTTAGTTGATTCATTTTTTTTATCAAAGTCAAGTGTTAAAAATATTAACCCAAAATTAACTGGTAATTTAATCAAACTAATCAAAATTTATTATTTTTTTAAGAAATATATTTTTTTAAAAAAATAAAACAAAATTGTTTTAAATAATTAGTATTATTTTACCTTACTTGTATAGGCTTTGAATTAGATAATGGATTGAAATGAGAACCGAGTTTAATTACTTTGATAGAAAGAAAGATGATTATTTAAAAAGTATGTAATTAAAGGTATGGAGTTTACTAGATGATTTGCATGAGTTAAGATGAAAAGGAAGATATTATACTTTATTTTAATTTTTATAAAATATATTAATTTAATCATGTAAATCAACTTAAATAAATGATACATGCATATTATTAGGATTTAGCTTACAATCAAATATAAAAAGGATAGGTTAATAATATATTAAATCTATATTTAATTAAATTTTATATACAATTAAATTTAAAAATGCTAAGCCTGACAGCTCGCCAAATATATACTCAATTAAACTTGGTGTGTAACGAAGTCCAAAAATGATAGTCTCACAGCTCACCAATTTCATGTTCAATTAAACTTAACATGCAATAGACTCAAGGGGTGCTAAATCTAATAATTTATCAGATCTATATTTATTTAGACTTAGTTTATAATCACTTCCAAAAATATTAAACTTGAAAATGAGCTAAATTCATGTTATTTAGGTTCATATTTACAAAGCATTGAGTATAGAATAAACCCCCACCCACTTATCAATGAGTTTTTACCTTGACTTTGGATTTTCTAAACAGGAAATGAGTCTCGAAAATCATTTTTCATAGAGCACCAAAAATACAATCAATCACCCACAGAGTTGATGTATTCTCCCAAATCCTAAAATCCCAACAAGAAAGAGTGTGTTCCAAGAGGAAGGAAGTTGTAATTTGACTCTTGTCATGATCAAAATTCAGAAGGATAACCTACTTGATTAGCTTTGTATAACTGGAAAACATTGACTTGAAGAACAATCCATTCGTAAGGATCGAATTCGATGACAAGAGTTCCCTGTATGATGAGAGGATGCAAGTCAAATAATGCAGCATCCAAGCCAAAGTTAAAATAAACACTAGTGATTTCGATAATGGATTGTGATTGAGAAAAAGTTTTTTAGCTTTGATCCTACCATTTTTAGGTAGTGTAATTCATAAAATCAACCTAAACTAGGATCATCAATCAATCCTGCTTCAAGGCCTTTGCCATATAACCTCTTGTATGAAAAATTGCAAGGTAAGCCTCTGTTATGGCAAAACTAGACGATCAGAAACTGCATCCTGCACAATGTAGGCCCGGAGCCGGGTTGTGCGCCAGTTGCTTTGTGTCCAGATGGGATCCATCATCTCCATGGGATCGGACGAATCTGATGGAAACACATTCCGAGTTCCAGATTCATGGTTCAGACGTGTTGAATATGCAGGTTCGTACCTGTAATGGAAACCGCATTGCAAGTCCTTTCCCTGTCGTGTGAGCAGACAGAAAAAATAGCAGATCAGTTAAGGCATGCTGCTATCCTATCTATGAAGGCAGTAAAGCATATTGATGTAACACAGCATATCACGCAACAATGGCAGGGAAAAATTCAAATCTGATAACACCTATGCTAAATTTTATGCAAGGTACGGTTTACTTTTCCATAACATTCATGTTAACACATTCAGCTTTCACTCTTATACGCGGCAGCAGAATAAGCAATCTATCAGTCCTAATTTACCGATCCTTTCTGCAGTTAGATTCTTTGCTTCATACGTAGATATGGTAGTAGAGCTAGCCGTAGAAGGAAATTTCAAAGTACAGAGTCCGTTGGAGCAAGGCAATAGCCTGTGTGTGGGTAGAGAAAAGATTAAGCACTCAAAGCAACCTCAGTGCCACCTTTAACTTGGTCTGCCCTTGATTGCCATTCCAAACTAGCAGCTTCTAGCCAGTAAGTTACCTGGTCGTGGAAATAGTCCCTTCCCATCTGCCTCTACCTTCATGCACTCACCAGTCACCACCATTGTTGTTGCAATCTTTTGAACAATCAGAGCTTGCATTCTTCATTGAGATTGAAGTTCTATCAGCTAGAAAATTCCATATGAACCTGGAAACATCATTAACATAAATATCCAAGATATGGATTTGAAAAAAAAAATGGAATTCATTATGTTATGCTTGCTTTTCACATGGAGCCATTGTGGAACATATATATTATACAGACATGCCAGATTTTTCATGTACTGATTTTTGCTTTTGGAATTATATAATATATATGTTTAAAATCCTAGTGCACTTACTGTTTCTTTGAATAATGTTAAATATACACGTATATATTCACATAAAACTTTGAGCTTGTGTAAAATAAAATATTTATGGACCATTCAGAGAAGATTCAGGAATTAATAGTAACGATACTGTCTAATTTAGAATTTCAGGATGTAAATCCTTACTTGGTTCTGATTTTTAATTTAACTGGACAATATATTTATTCAATAAAACTTAGTTGATTAGCCAAATATGTTACAAATCTCACTGAGTTAACATTAAGAAATTTTTTTTTTAAAAAAAACAAAATGATACTGTTTTAATAAAAATGGTTAAATGGATTCCTGAATCACCTACCAATGTTGCCAAACATGGAAGTGCTCCTGAATGCCAAAGCTGCAAGTTCCATTCCTGAATATGATGATTCCAACTACAACAGAGCCAAGAAATTTAAGGCATTTAAGGAAACAAAGGCTGGTGTCAAGGAACTAGTTGACTCTGGTGTGACTAAGATTCCAGGGTTTTTTGTCTACGCACCAGAGAATGTGGAGAAGTCATCAGCAAAGGCTAAGACAAACAGTTTACTTAGTCATTTTCTTCAGAAAAAGTTCAGCAAATAATTTCAGTATCCTATAAAAAAAATGTTGTTTTCATCATTTTGTAGCTATCAGACAAGTTCGGAAGGGTGGAGCATAGAGTTCTTGTCGGAGATGTCAGGTCCAGGACATCAGTTGCCTGCTTTTTCCATCCAAGTGCAGCGAATCAATTCAAACCATATGGGGTAATAAAGGAGCTTCTATCTGATGGCTCACTGAAATATAGAGGAACTCATATTGCTGAATTTATGGAGGAGAAGACAGCACCTCTGCACTCTCTCATTTTAAGCTGGCTTGATTAGCTCATGCTTGTTGTTTCCAATAACCAATGTAGAAACTAGTTGGAAAACAATTCCCTCCACTGTAATAGAACTTATCCATCCATTGTCATCAAATTCTTCTACCATTTCCTCTTTTCGTTTGAGCAGCTTATGGCATAAACTACCAGAGTGAACAAAGTGAGTGGTGGAGTGGCAAAATTTTCGCGGCTTTTTGTAACGAGTAGAGGATAAGTGTTCAGAATCAACCAAGAACAACAACAACAACAGAAAAATCAAAATAAAGCCTTCAATCAAGCTGTACAAAAAGGAAGTTGTGCAAAAAAATGCATTTCGGCAAGTGATCCCAACAGAGTAAAAATATAAAAGCAAACTCCCATAAAGGTTAATAATGGATCTGTCACCATGAGGTTAATAAGTGTTTCTTATAGATCCTAATTCCCTTTTCGACTAACAATGTCAGCAAGGTGATAATAATGTTATTCTGTTACAAGCTGCTTATTAATGTTCAACATCCATGAAAGAAAGAGAAAATTCAACAAATTCGCGCAGCAGAAATAGTGAAGCAACTAGCATGGCCTCGTCACTTTAAAAGGAGAAAGGACTGAGAAAGATGATCCTGTGGACATGTATTGACCCATGAATTCAGCCAAATGAGTTGCCCTGTAGATGGGTGTGTCGTCAGAGAGAAGCTCCTTTATTACCCCATATGGTTTCAATTTGTTTGCTGCACCTGGAAAGAAAAAGCTTGCAACTGATGTCCGGGGTCCGACTTCTTGAGCCAAAACTCTATGCTGCACACTTCTGAACTTGTCATTAGTGATAAGCTGCAAAACAATTTTTGGCACATTTCCCTTCATGATTTCAACATTAACGATTCATATCGTTGCAACGGATAAGGTGCGACACAAATTCTGAAAATTCTGAAAACGTCAGAATAGTGATAATCTAACATCCTTGTTTAGATGCGATCTCATTCTATTTTGTCAAAGGGAGATAGGTTGCCTCTCTTTGACCGACTCACATAAAAATATTGAAAAAGAAAATCAAAATCATTTTGTTCATAGGAGGAAAATCCTAATCAACTGAAAATATAAGAAATTTTACCTGCATGAAGTCCCCTATATTTACTACAAGTGCTCCTTGCAGAGGTGGGACATCTACCCATTGATTTTGATGATGAACTTGGAGGCCACCCATGTTGTCTTGAATAAGAATAGTCAGAAAAGAAGGGTCTGTATGCTTGGTGGTGCCCATTGTCAAGTCTGGTTCAGGACAAAGTGGGTAATAGTTACCCGCCAATGCTTGAGTATCCATGCATTCAATGCTTGAAAGGTAGGCACAACGAAGCCCGAGTGCTTCTGATAAGAGCTCAGACAGAGTCTTGCTGATTTTGGTCATGTGTTTTGTGTATTCACTTAACTCTTCTCTGCAAGACAAGTTTAGCTGAATCCAGTGAAAATCTCATAGAGAAATGAATTCACAGAGAGACAGTTTTAGATCTTATTGCAAAGTTCTAATACCTTAAAACTTCAGGATATAGTTCAGGGTCAAGTTCACCATCCTGAAAATTTATTGCCACTGTATCCCTCCAAACCGCTGTTTCTTTGGTCAGAACCACTCCTCCATAGAAGAACTTCACTCTTTGTTTAGGATCACGAGAGTACAGCTCCGCCTTCGCTTCCTGGGGTTGCTCGTGGAATCGTTTCACCCCTGCTAACATCTCATCCATGACAGCAACTGGAGTTCCGTGGTTAATAATTTGAAAGAAACCCCATTCTTCTGATGCTTTCCGGATCTCATTTACCACCTCTGATCGCCGACAACTTTCAAACCCTTCGAAGTCTATAATTGGAACCTGATGGCTGATATTGCTAGACTTGGATGATGACTTCAGCACATTCTCTGGTGGGTGGACAAAACACCTGGGAATCCTGGTCACACCAGAATCAACAAGTCCCTTAACACCCGCTTTTGTTGCATCGATTGCTTTCACTTCCTTGTCTATGTCATAGTTTGAGCCTTCTTCAAAATTGGAAATCGTGACTTCCATGTTTGCAGAATCGGATGATGATGCTAGTTTTGGTTACAGAAGTAGAGTTTCTGATTACTGTAAAGGGCTTGTGTCTAATTAACTAGAGCAGTCAGATGGTCATAATTGAAGCATAAGAAAAATTGTAACCTGGAATGGCCCATCAGAACTTTTGATCTTCCTGGTCTAGCCTTAATTATGAGACATCATGAAAGGTCTGCAATCCCATCCTCAAATCTCTCCCTCCCTCTCTCTTTCTCTCCCAGTTCTCTTCGTATGATAATTTTGTTTACTATTGCCTAGGTCCACTCAAGCCTGCATGATTGAATCCATTCAATTCTTTCTTTGTTACATCTTTGAATTAGTCTCAGTCGAAAGAATTGAAAGAATACATAAGAATTGAAAGTGATTTTAAACACACAAATTGACCTTTTCCTTAATTAATCTCTCATTCTTTTGATTTAGTTTCCACCCTTGCTCTTACCTGATCAGATCCATGCTTTCACTTTCCATGATCATTTCTATAAACATTGGAGAGTAATTGGATTGGTGTTCGGAATCATTCAAGAACAACAAAAAGCCATCAAGCAAGCTGTTGAAGTAAGAAGTATAAAAGAGCCTGTGTCTCGGCAAGTAATTCCACAGAGTAAAAGTACAAACGCGAAGTCAGATAAATGGTTGAAAATGGATCTTTCACCACAAGGTTTCAATCTTTTGTCTAATCCAAATTCAACTAACAATTTCAACAAGGTAATGAGAATGTTATTAGTGTTACAAGCTATCTAGTGAACTTGTCATTGGTGATAAGCTAAAAATTGAAGAAAACAACACTTTTAGGTCATTACATTTAGAATGATTCTATTTCTGAGACAAAGATAGCCACGTCCTGAAAAGGTCATCAAACTTTAGACAACATCAAGTTTTAGTGAGTTATGATTTTCGATCCATTTCTATCAATCTTGAGGACTTAATTGCAGACATTTATGTCATGTACAACCTCTCAAGAGAGAGTATCGTATGATCAATGTTTTGTTTCATTGAAAGATAGTGCTTGAATTCGACCTTTCGAGCTTGCCCGAGACAGGCAGGTTGCCTCCCTCTGAGAAACTCAAATAAAACTATTGCTGCATAAACTATTACGTACCTGCGGCCATTAAGTCCCCTATATTTATTAGAAGAGCTCCCTGCAGAGGGGACATCAATCCATTGCTTCTGATGACGAACCTGGAGGCCATCCATGTTGTCTTCAGAACTATACTTAGAAAAGGACGGGTCTGTATGTTAGGTGAGGCCAAACGTCAAGGCTGGTTCAGGGAAAGCAGGGTAATAATGACCCACCAATGACTCAGTTCATGCATTCTATGCTTGAAAGGTAATTGCAACGAAGCCCGAGTGCTTCAGGTTAGAGTTCAGATAGTGTCTTACTGATCTTGATCATGTGTCTGATACATTCACTAACCTCTTCTCTACAAGATAAGCTTCACCTCCTGAGGTTCCTCATGGAATCGTCTTGCACCTGCTAACATCTCATCCGCGACACTAGCAGGAATCCCATGATCGATTAACAACTTGAAAGAAACCCCAGTTTTCTGATGCTTTGCGAATCTCATTCACAACCTCTATCCGCCGGGAACTTCCAAACCCTTCAAAGTCTATCGTTGGAACCTGAAGGCCGAAATTGCTAGACTTAGATGACGACTTTTGAACTTTCTCTGATGGGCGGATAAAAAGCCTGGGAATCTTGGGCACACCTGAGTCTCCTAGTTCCTTCACACCGGCTTTTGTTTCATCGAATGGCTTCACTTCCTTGGCTTGATCATAGTTGGATCCATCTTAAGGATTAATAGAACTTGCAGCGTTGGAAATCATAATTTCCATGTTTGCAACAGTACTGAGGGAGTGATCTTATTGAAGATTTCGTGCCTGGTGAAGATGGAAAGGAATTCAATAATGAAGGAAAGAGAGGCTCACCACGATGAGAAGTCCAAAATCAATATGGTAAGCAAAAAGCGGTAAGAGGCCAAAACGCTGTTTCATACCCCTTTTGACTCCAATGAATATGGCAAAGATCTTCATTTCGAGATATCATGGCATATTAGCCTCAAAACTTATTTAATAGTTTTTCTTCCACAGTTCCACTATTCTGCATGAGCCAACTTTATACATAACTACAGGATTTATCAATGATTAGAAAGATGTTTTCTGAGGCTGTTTGCTTAACAGAGTTTTCTAAGATAATTTTATTTAAAATTATTTTTATATATATTTTTGGACTTTCTTAATATTAATTTCAAAAATAATTTTTAAAAAATAATAAAAATTATTATTTTAATATATTTCCAAATAAAATATACTTTAATAAATCATTATTATTATTACTCTCTCTAATACTCCTTAAAATTCAATGTTCAAAACTCATTTGTATTATCTTTATTTGATCAATTAATTTTTCTTCTAATTAAAATTTTTTAAGCTTTAGTGTATATATAAAAAGGATGTATTGTCTTTTCCTTATGAATGATAATTTAAGTTAAATTCAATGTGAATTTAAAATGACATAAATAAATAGAATTTTTTATATGATTATTTTATCTGATGAATAATAAATATAATATAATTATTATTAAATATGACCCAATATATATATATATATATATATATATATATATATATTATTTTTATTTTATATTAAATAATACATAATACTTGAATAATGAATTTTCAAAAATTAATTAATATAATATAGATATCTAATTTTTTTTCATGAATATAGAAAAAATTCGACATGCAAATACTCAATACCATCCTAGTTTTAGCCTAGATTAGGGTTACTTTCCATCTTTTCTTTTCTTTTTTAATTTCGTTTCCAATTAATCCTCTGTTGGAAAAAAAAGTCCTATTTATTTGTCATTATTTATCAAGACGACAACATGATATAATTATGAGAAGTGGACTTTTGTGCCACAACCATTATTGCCCTTAGCTTGCACTGGCCACTTGCTATCATGTAAAAGTCTTGACTTTTGGAGAGGGTGTTAACGTACTCCTATCTAATTTACATTCAAAATATTGATACCTGCAGGCGGGTAATTATTTCGTTATCAATAAAGGGAGAAATATTTTTTAAATTTTTTTATTTAGAAATATATTAAAATAATATTTTTTATTTTATAAATTTTATTTTTGATATCAACATATTAAAAAATTTTAAAAAAATTATTTAAAATAAAAAAAATTAAAATATTATTAAAAAAACTGGTTTCATCTCAATTTCAAATATTAGCCTAATCTACTGTAATTTGTAATTTACACTGCCTAAGATGTTAAAGAGTTTTTATCACCGACAAGATAGTATTTATCACCGACAAGATATCTGGTGGGTAACTAATCTAACAAGAATATTTTTAATTCTTCAAATAAATTTTTATTTTAAATTTGTTATACCCACTCACATAACAAATCTAATCTTATTTTTCTAAGTCACATTCAAAATATTAATATATTGATGTGTTTATAATTTAAGAATATCAAAATATATCATTAAATTACTAGTAAGCTATATTTATTGGTAAATCATTAGGTTAACACGGTTATATATAAGAATTATTCAAGATGTCTTTTATGTCTATATATATATATATATAAACTACTAAATTAACTAACCTTCAAACTATAAAATAAATTTAGAAACTTAGATTGATTTTTACAGTATTTATAATAACAATTATATAAATTAAAGAATTTTTTTATTTGTAAAATATATTTTAGTTAATACGTAAATGTTACATCAATATTGGGTTTATTTTATATTATTAATAATAACTATATATATATATATATATATATATATATATATATATATATATATTAACAAGAAATCAATAAAAATATCAGGTTGGATCCGAATCAGATAATTAATGAAAACAACTTGGATTTTCACTTGATCCATTTTAATTATGATGAAATTAGATAAAAATTCAAATCGGACACTAAATATATGTTGCATATGGTAAGATTATCATCCCTGTTTAGAACTTATCATCAACACTGTTCATATAAAGGTATATATATATTGTTAATTAACACTATCCCACCACCATTATCGATTTTCAATCGGGAATATCGGTTGCTTTCCATCCTTTTCTTCTTTCCTTTCCGACCAATCCTCTTTACTTGCCATAATTCTGAGGAAATACTCTTTATGTTCCATCGTTTATCGACACGATAGCATGATGTGAAAAGAATAGGACTTTATAACCATTACCTTTATTGTACGTTACAATGGGCCATTTGCTATAATGGAGCGATCGATAGGCTGTTTGTCCCCAAGCATCAAAACTAGATCCACCATTCTAACGTTGCCAAGAACAGGCATCCACAGTGGGATTAGGAGATTCGCAAGGAATTGCCTTGGAACACGTTTTCAAAACAATCCGCTAGCTATGCCAACAAGTTCTAGCTAGGAACGTAACAGCTTATTTTGCAAAAGTGTAATGGTTCCTTAGATTGTAAAGCAGAAAATATTGAAGCAGGAAACAATGTAGAGTGAGCATAAAGGATGAGCTGCTCAGCTAAAGCCAAAATGACTCCTTGAAATCAACTAAAAAAAATTCAACAAGGGGAGGATAATGCTATAGGTTACAGGCCGTTTATTGATTTCAATCAGTATCTTCTGTAGAGGAACAAGCATGGCCACTTGACACTTTAAAATGAGAAAGGGTGGAAACATATGATCCTGTGGACATGTATTGGCCCATGAATTCAGCCAAATGAGTTGCTCTATAGATCATGGGCGTGTCGTCAGATAGAAGCTCCTTTATTACCCCATAGGGTTTAAACTTATTTGCCGTGCTTGGGAAGAAAAAGCATGCTACTGATATCCGAGGCCCGACTTCTCCAGCCAGAACTCTATGCTCCACACTTCTGAACTTGTCATTGGTGATGAGCTACAGAAAGAAGAAACAACATTAGTCCTTGCACTAAAAAGGACAATTTCTTGCAGAATAAGATATAGATGCATGCAGAGATAGGCAGATAGCCACATCCTGAAAAGGTCGATAGACTTGAGCCAACATCAAGGTCACTGAGAGTTATAATTCTCCAGTTTTGCAGTGATAAATTTATCTTCCAAATCTTTATCAACCTTGAATTAGTTCTTTATTTTTCCAGACTCTTATACCAAGCAACAACCTCTCAGAAATAGAGGCATATATATGATCGATGCTGTGTTTTGTCGAGAAGTCCTAATTGCTAGTTATTTGATCCCCGTTGATCTGTAGGATGTGCATCAATCATGCTCATCTGGACTAGCAATCAGCATTTCATATTTTCTTTGAAAAACAAAAGCAATACCCGGAAACATGAATATTACATAGAAACATTGCTAGTGTACTGTCCAGACAAAAAAGACACTGCTACAGCAAAAGATAAAGGACAAAAAATTGATCATTGCACTGCTGCACTGCAAGACCGTGATTAGATTAACCTTTCCCGTTTGTCCCAGGCTGGTAGGGTTATATTCTTAATTAGACAAACTCAAATGAAATTATGGATACATTAAATGGCTATCACTTTCAGAAAGAAAAATGCAAACAATGGGAGAACTAAATCTTAATTACCTGCATCAAGTCCCCTATGTTTACTAGGAGAGCACCAGGAAGAGGGGGGACATCAACCCATTGATTTTGGTGACGAACTTGCAGGCCACCCATATTGTCTTGCAGAAGTATGGTCAGAAAACATGGATCTGAATGTGTGGTGGTGCCAAGGGTCAAGTCTGGTTGAGGACAAGCCGGGTAGTAGTGACCCACCACTGATTCTGTTTCCATGCATTCTATGCTTGAAAGGAAATTGCTTCGAAGCCCGAGTGCTTCTGATAAGAGCTCAGATAGTGCCTTGCCGATCTTGGAAACGTGTCTGAAATATTCGCTGACCTCTTCTCTGCAAGATAAGTTTGGTTAAATCCTTAAAAATCTCAAAGCGAAAACTGAACTCATAGATATATATATTAGGATCTTCCTACACATATTCAATACCTTACGATGCCAGGAAAGAGTTGAGGGTCTAGTTTACCATCCTTGAAATCAAATGCTACCGTATCCCTCCAAATTGCTGGTTCTTTAGTCAGAAGGAGAACACCAGTGAAGAACTTGACTCGTTGATCAGCGTCACGAGAGTAGAACTCCATCTTCACCTCTTGAGGTTGCTCATGGAACCGTTTCACTCCTGCTAACATCTCATCCATGACATTTTCTGGAATCCCATGATTAACAACTTGAAAGAAACCCCAGTTTTCTGATGCTTTGCGAATCTCATTCACTACCTCCATCCGCCGAGAACTTTCAAACCCCTCGAAGTCTATTATTGGAACCTGAAGGCTGATATTGCTAGACTTGGGTGATGGTTGCTGGATTTTCTCTGGTGGGTGGACAAAAAACCTGGGAATCTTTATCACACCAGAGTCTGCTAGTCCCTTAACACCAGCTTTGGTTTCATCGAATGCTTTCACTTCATTAGCATTGTCATAGTTGGATCCATCTTCAGGATCAAAGGAACTTGCAGCATTGGAAGCCATAACTTCCATGCTTGCAACAGTACTGGTCAGTGGGAATCCGATGAAGATGGAAAGGAATTCAATAATGAAGGAAAGAGAGCTGAAGTTGAGGAGTACATAACCAATATGGCAAGCAAATATATATGACAAATGATTGAAAGAAAAAGAATTCATAAATTAATTGAGTTTTACTTAATTTATTCTTTATTTTAAATTTCACCTCATCTCCCTTTATAAATTTGGTCAAATCAAATTTATAATTTTAAATTGGATAAAATAAAGTATCTTCTTCAAATTACAGAACTCATTTTTTCAATGTGTTTCGAAGAATTAAAAGAGATAGAATCCATAGATTCATTGATTTAATTCATTCTTTATTTTAAAATTTACATCAT
>Ga0307515_10017989_pt1 | contig 12829 bp, 9 predicted proteins | sample 17_EM_MG_FD_194513 | JGI IMG/M metagenome (GOLD analysis project Ga0307515, IMG submission 194513) | Populus trichocarpa ectomycorrhiza microbial communities from riparian zone in the Pacific Northwest, United States - 17_EM | ecosystem: Host-associated > Plants > Roots > Unclassified | place... | reverse complement strand
AAATCTTCGACGGGGGAGGAGAATCGTGCTTCGTAACACGGCTGAAATAGCAGCTCATCGCGTCGTGCGCGGTCTCCTTCTCGTCGGCACGGCCGTTGCCGCCTACTTCGTCTTGAGTCTGTTCGGCCAGGCCGCCCACGCCGATTCCGGGGACAGAGATCAAATCGGCAGAGCGGATCCGGTCGCTCCCGGAGCACGATTGGCATTTGATGTAACAAAGGCGATCCCCGAGGCGAAGGCTGCGCCGTCGAAGATCACGGCGCGGGCCACCGCCCGACCGAAATCGCCCGCCGCCCGCCCGGCTGCACGGCCGCCGTCGCCCCCGCGCAGCGCGACGTCGCCGACTGCGGCGACCGGTGGACGGCCAACCGCAAAGCCCAAGGCCAGGACATCCCCATCCGGACGGCGTCCGTCCGCGGTGCCCGGAAAAACCGGAAAATCCGGCCAGGCCGTCCCGGCTCCGCGGCAAGCGCCCTCCGCTCGCCCAAAGCTGCCAGCCGCGCTCGGGACACCAACTGCTCCGGCCCGACAGGCAGTCGCCGATCCGCGGAACGGACCCGCGTTACCCCGATTACCCGATTTGCCGCGGGCCCCCGCGCGCGCCCACCGAGCTGCGGCGCCGTCCACATCCGACAGCCCGCCAGCCCGGCCAAAGCCCACTGCGCCGAAGGCACGACCGACGCTCCCCGGCGCGGCCGCGCTCCCGCACCAGCCGATCGCCCAGCTAACCGGGCCGTCGCAACCACCCCGGCCGACCGGGCTGCCGGCACTGTCTCAACTGCGGCCAACCGCAAAGCAACCGATCCCGGCCCAACTACGCCCGCCACGCCAGTTACCTACCCTGCCGCACGAGCGGTCGCTCACGAAGCTGCCCATCCTGCAACAGCTGCCACCGCCAACCGAGCTACCAGTCGTATCCGGGCTGCCGTCGGTTACCGAGCCACCCGCGCTGTCTCAGCTGTTAGCACCGCTCACCGACCTACCCGTCTTGTCCCAACTGCCGCCACTCACCGAGCTACCCATCCTGCGACAGCTACTCCCCCTCACCGACCTGCCTATCCTGTCCGGGCTGCCCTCGCTTACCGAACTGCCCCCGCTATCTCAGCTGCTAGCACCGCTCACCAAACTGCCAATCCTGTCCCAGCTACCGCCACTCACCGAACTACCCATCCTGCGACAGCTACTCCCCCTCACCGACCTGCCCATCCTGTCCGGGCTGCCGTCGCTGCTCCGGCCGTCGTCGCCGCCGGCCGCGTTGCCGCAGTCCCCCGGCCTGCCGGCGCTGCCCCAGTTGGCCGCGCCGCCGCAATCTCCACCCACGGCCGGCTTCTCGACCACGCCCGCCGCCGCGCAGCTCTCCGACCTGCTCGCCGGCGGCCCGGATGAGTTCATCGGGCCGGTGATCCTCCGTTCCGCGCGGATCGGCCACGCCCGGTCGAAGTTCACGCCGGCGGCACCGCGCCCGCCGACCCCGCAACCGGTACCGGAGCCGATCGACCGCTCCGCCTCCACCGAGCGGACCAGCGAATCGGCCGGCCACAGCTCGCCGGCCGCAGCGACCGTCCCGGCGTCATGGCTGCCTGAGCCGTTGGCGTGGGGACCCGCGTCGGCGGCCGATCCAAGCGCCGCCCGTGGCCGTGCCATCCGCTACTCGGGACCTCCCAGCTAGTCGCATCGCGGAAACCGGGCCGCGTCGGTGTTTTGCCCCGACGACGGCCGCCCGCCGGCACTCGAAAGCCGGCGTTCCCACCGCGAAGCTTCAACCCTGGCTGGGAGGCCATCGTGATCCGCGTTCTGCTCGTCGAACCCATGAATCTCCTGCGCGGCGCCCTCGCCGCGACGCTTTCCCTGGAAGAAGACTTCGAGGTGGTCGCCGATGCTGGCCGCCTCGAAGAGGCTCTTGTCACGGCGCGCGGCGCCCGGCCCGACGTGGCCGTCATCAACATCGGCCTGCTCGCCGGCGAGGGCTTCCGCACGGTCGCCCGGCTGCACGCGAAGGTGCCCGGTTGCGCCGTGTTGGTGCTCGCCGGCTTAGACGCTTCGGGGCGGCTCAGCCAGGTGCTGGACGGGCATGTCCGCGGCGTGCTCGCCACCCAGGCCGCCCCGGGCGAGCTGGTGGTCAGCATCCGCCAGCTGGCGAAAGGCGAACGGGTCATCGACGCGCGCCTGGCGGTCGCCGTCTTGGCGGCACCGCGCAACCCGCTGTCACAGCGGGAGCTCGACGTGCTGAGCGTTGTCGCCTCCGGGGTGCCGTCGCTGGAGGTCGCCGAGAAGTTACACCTGACCGCCGGCACCGTGCGCAACTACATCTCCGTCATCCTCCGCAAAACCGGCGCCCGTAACCGGTTGGAGGCCGTCCGCATCGCCGAGGAGGCCGGCTGGCTGCAATGACGGGCCACTGCTCCAATGCCCGACCAGGTCGCGGTACGCCGGTGAGGTGATCCGCAGCGACCGGTCGGTGCCCAGCGTCGCGGCCGCGCCGTCCATCAGCAGAATCCGGCGCGCCCGCAACGCCGAGCTGACCCGGTGTGCCACCACGACCAACGCCCCGGGCCGGTCGGCGAACGCCCGCTCGGCGCGGGCTTCGCCGGCCGCGTCCAGATGACACGTGGCCTCGTCAAGGAGCACCACGGGCGCCGCCGACAGGTACGCCCGGGCCAGCGCCACAAGCTGCCGCTCGCCCGCCGAGAGCGCGTCCGGCACGACGTGCGCCGAATAGCCACCGAGCCGCCGGACGAGGGCCCGCAAGCCGACGGCGTCGACGGCGCGGTCGATGTCCCGGCCGGTGGCGCCGGGCCGCAGGTAGCACAGGTTGTCGAGCAGGCTACCGGTGAACAGGTACGCCTCCTGCGGTATCAGCACCCGGTGCCGGGCGAGCGTGCCGATGTCGAGGGCGGCTGTGGGTACGTCGCCGATGCGCACTTCGCCGCTCTGGGGCTGCCGGGTGCCGGCGAGCAGTGCGACCAAAGTGGACTTGCCGATGCCGCTGGGTCCCACAATCGCCAGGTGGTCGCCGTCGCGGATCTCGAGGTCGAGGTCGCGGACCACGGGCTCGGCGCCACGGCCGTAGGAGAACGTCACCCCGCGCAGCGTCACATCCGAGCCTCCGAGCCAAGCCACGAAAACGCCACCCGACGACGGCAACGACGACGGTGCCGACAACGACTGCGACGACCGCGACGGCGACGGCTGCGACGGCTGCGACGGCGACGGCTGCGGCTGCTGCGGCTGCGGCTGCGGCTGCGGCGGGCTGGTGGCGTGGAGGATGCGGTCGATCGTCACGGCGAGGCGCACGCCGCCCCCGCCCAGGCCGCCGATGAGGGTGTTCAGGGCCGGTTGCACGCCGTGCAGCAGGTAGGTCAGCGCGCCGAGGATCGCGCCGGCGGTCAGCCCGGCCCGGACCAGCCACGGCACCGCCAGCAGCACGAGGATCACCGGCAGCCAGCCACCGAGGGCGAGGCTGAGCCCGCGCACGGCGGTCATCCGGACGACTGCGCGCTCCGCCGCGGCCTGTCCGTCGACGGGTACGCCGGCCTGGGTGGCGATTTGGCTCTCCGCCCCGCAGGCGATGACGTCCCGCAGGCCGGCGAAGGCCGCACCGGCCCGGTCGGCCAGTTCTTCGTCGGCCGCGATGTAGGTGCGCTGCCGGGCGACCATCGCCGGCAGGGTCAGGGCAAACAACACCAGACCCGACAGCATCGGTACGGCGACCGCGAGCGCGATCGACGGCGCCAGTGACGCCAGGCCCAGCAGCGCACCGGTCGCCGCGAACAGGAAACCGCGCAGGGTCATGACCAGCCCGGCGAAGGTGTCCCGGACGATCTCCACCTGGTGGGTGAGCCGGGCCACGACCGAACGGTCGGCCGTCCCGCCCGTCGCCGCGATCGAGCGCAGGGCGCCGCCGACGACGTGTTCGACCAGTTCGTCGCGCAGGGGTTCGGCCAGGTCGGCGAGGCAGCGGTAGGTGTTGCGGGTGCCGACGGAGCCCAGCGCCACCGCGGTCGCCAGCAGACCGAGCCAGCCGAGGCCGGCCGCGGGGCGTTCGGCGAGAAAGCCGCGATCGACCGCGCGGGCGATCAGCTGCCCGGACAGGACGGCCGGGACCGCCTCGATCAGCGACCACCCGGCCAGCCGGGCCAGTTCGTGCGGGTGGCGGCGAACGTACCGGAGCAGGAATCTCATCCGCCGGCCCCCGCGAACAATGCGCGGTAGCCCGGTTCGCGCCAGAGCACTTCGTGCGCGGCAAAGCCGCAGACCCGGCCGTGGTCCAGCCAGACGACCAGGTCGGCGCGGGCGGCGGTGCCGGCTCGGTGCGTGATAACCAGCCGGGTACGCGGATCCGCCGCGTCGATGAGGGCCTGACCAACCTGGTACTCGGTAACGGTGTCTAGATTGGATGTGGCGTCGTCGAGCACGAGCAGCCGCTCGGCGCCGAGCGCCCGGGCGACACCAAGCCGCTGGAACTCACCGCCGGACAAGGGCGTGTCGGCGAGTCGAGTGTCGTATCCGGCGGGCAGCCGATCGACGACGGCATCGACCCGGGCGGCCCTAGCAGCAACTCGAATCCGATCCGATCTGGGCGACCCGCCCCCCGGAGCAGTGCCGCTACCTGAGCCCGGCCTTCCAGACGCGGCTGGGCCCCCACCGGAACCTGGTCCGTCGAACACAGCCGAACCCCCACCGAAACCAGGCCCACCAGACACAACCGAACCCCCACCCAAACCAGGCCCACCAGACACAACCGAACCCCCACCCAAACCAGGCCCGTCGGACGGGTCGGGGAACCCAAGGTCCAGAGCCGTGCCGCCGCTGTCGCCTGGTCGGTCGGTCGGCGGGGGGAAGCCGAGTGCGATGGCTGCGCCGACGGTGTCGCCGACGAGCACCGGCCTGGCGAAGGCGTGGCCGATCGCCCGGCGCAGCGCGTCGTGGCGCAGCCGCCGAAGCGGGACCCCGTCCAGGAGCACCTCGCCCGCGTCCGGGTCGAGGAGGCGGCCGCAGATCGCGGCCAGGGTGGACTTTCCGGCGCCGGAGGGCCCGACCACCGCCACCGTGGTACCGCCCGGTACCGCCAGGTCGATGCCGTCGAGCACGGGCGGGCACCCGCCGCCGGTCGGATGCTGGACCGTCACCGCACGCAGATCGAGCCGGCCCGGTCCGGTCGGCAGCGCCATTTCGCCGTACCCCTGTGGGTTTGTTTGGAGAATTTCGGCGATCCGGCGGCAACCCGCCCGGCTGCGGGCGACCCGCCCCAGCACGCCCACCACATGCCCGAGCCCGGCACCGATGGCGACGTATTGGAGGGCGGCCAGCAACGCGCCCGGGGTGAGCCGTCCGGCCGATAGGGCGACTCCGCCGACGCCGACGACGGCGATCTGCAGCAGCGGGGCCACCAGCACGCCCTGCGCCGCCGCCAGGCCGATCGCCGCCCAGGTGCGCCGGCCGTGCCGGCCGAGCTCGGGCAGGGGCTGGAGTACTCGCTGGATCTCCTGGTCCACGGTTCCGGCGGCACCGATCGTGCGGGCGCCGACCAGCGCTTCGGTCAGCCGGGCGGCGATGTCGCTTTGGCTTCGTTGATAGCTGGTGGCCGCGTCGGCCGTGTCGATGACATAGGCGCGCAGCAGGAAGGTGAGCACCAGCAGGCCGGTGACGAACGTCGCGCCCAGCCACGGGTCGATCAGCGTAAGCGCGACCAGGCTGCCCAGCGGCGGCACCAACGCCGTGCCGGCGAGCACCACGGCCGCACCGGCGCCGGCGGCCTCGGGGGCCTGGCTGACCAGGCGGGTTACCAGGTCGCCGGCCGGGTACCGCCGGGCCGCCCCGAAGTCGAGGGTGAAGATGTGCCGGACCAGGGTGTGCCGCAGCCGGGCCGTCGCCCGGGCGGTACTCAGGCCCGCCGCCAGGCCGGTCGTGATGTCGGCGGCGGCGATCAGGACGATCAGGGCGACGGCGATCGCCAGCCAGCCGGTGGGCCGGCCGCCGGAGGCCAGCGCCGCGTCGACGCCCGCGCCCAGGGCGGCCGGGAGCAGCAGGTCCGCCCCGGCGGTCGTCAGGGCGGACAGCGCCAGGCCGGCCGTCCACGCGCCGCCGTGCCGGGCCGCCCGCAGGAGCAGCCGGTCACCGGCTAGGGCGGACATGGCGCCTCCTCGGGCCGTCGTCGCATGTTCGCGGGTGCTTAGCCCCGGACCGGGTGGGGATCGCCCGGTCCGGGGCTGAGCCGGCTACCGCTCGTCAGTTACAGGTCGTGACGCTGAGCGAGCTGTCGCCACAGAGCAGCAGGCTTGCCTGGCTTCCGCCGCCACCGCCGTTCTTGGCCTCGGTGGACAGTTGCATTCCCTGCAGGTCCAGAAGAGCCATGTCGTGTCACCTCCTTCTCGAACTCGGTATTCCGCTAAATCTCGGTATTCCCGCCCGGTCGGGGGGAAGCTTTCGGCGCGAGGAACGGCAGGTCCACCGCCTCGTCGTGCAGTGCGGAGCCGAGGGCGAGCAGCACGCCCGCGGATCCGGTCGCTAGGTCCATCGAGAGTCGCAACAACTGTTCGCCGGGGAACGCGAGCCCGCTCCGGAACGGCACCGCGTGCCAGGCCAGATGGCGGATCTGGGTGCCGAGTAGCTCGCATACTTGCGCCCGAGACACCGAGCCTGCTTGCGCCCGAGACACCGAGCCTGCTTGCGCCCCGGGGGCCGAGCCGCGCTGTTTCCCGGCGAGGTAGCTGATGATTCCGGCGCGCCCGGCGAAGAGCCCGGATTGCGCGTAGAAGGGTGACCGGGCGGCCCGGCTGATCGCGGCGCTCGCCTCGACGAGACGCTCGTCGTCGCGGTAGGTCAGCAGCTGGTCGACGACGATGCCGATGCCGATGCTGCCCTGGGCGAGATACGGCATCGTGCGCCAGCCCTCATTGACTTCCATCGCGCCGTCGGCGCGGACCACACAGCGGTGCAGATCTCGGTGTACGGCCGTCACGGCGCGATCCAGCAGGGTGGAGTCGCCGGTCTGCTCGTATCTGCGCAGGAACAGCAGCGCGGGTCCGGTCCAGCCGTGGGTCAGCCCAGCGTGCGGTTGCCGGCCACCGCTGACGGCCGGGCCGTCGGGTTCGAGGCCGGTCAGCCGGTCGGAAAGCAGGTCGACGGCGCGGGTGGCGGCCTCGTACAGCGCCGGCTCGCCCGTGGCGTTGGCCAGGTGCTGCAGGTTCAGGCCGACCCCGGCGAGGCCGCTCATCAGGTCCGGGCCGAGTTCGTCCCACTTCTCGCGCAGGCAGACCTCGGCGAGGTCGAGTGCCTCTCGGTGCCGGCCCAGGTGGTGCAGGGTGTAGGCGACGCCGTGCAGCCCGTCGTAGAAGCCGAGGCGGGAGCCGGACTGCGGGCGCAACGCGCGCCGCACGAGCCAGTCCTCCAGGTCGGGGAAGCGGCCGGCGCCGGTGACGGCGAGGGCGTACAACACGCCCGCGGCACCGTAGGCGAAGGTGAGCCCGCCCGAGTGGAACTGCTCGATGTCGCCGGGGAACAGCCGATCGTCCCGTTCCGGGGTCGCACTGTCCACAATGGGGTCGGCGAGGAGCTTGCGGAGCCGGGCCCACTCGGCTTTGTCGGGCCGGAACTGCGGGCATCGGGCCGCGCGGACGTCCGTGGCGGGCGCCGTGGCCGTAGAGGGCGCCGTGGCCGTAGAGGGCGCCGTGGCCGTAGAGGGCGCCGTGATCGTGGCGACTGCCTCGGTTAGGAAGGTGTCCGGTAGGTCGAACCGCTCGCCGATCACCTCGGCGAAGTGGGCCGCCTTGGCCGGCTCCAGCCGCAGCATCGCGGTAAGCGGCAGGAACAGGGCCAGCCGCAGGCAGGCCAGCGCGTACAGGTCGACGTCTGGTCCGCTGACCGTGCGTGGCGCCGCGAAACCCTGGTTGCGCAGCGCCGGCCGGCGGTAGCTGTCCATTGGGCCTGCGACCTCGAAGTCGACGAGCGCGATCGTGTCCGCGTCTGGGCCGTCGGTGCGGACCAGCACGTTGAACAGGTGCAGGTCGCCGTAGACGAGGCCGCGCTCGTGAATGGCAAGGATGGTCTGCTCGATCTGGCGGTAGATGTGCAGCGCCCAGCGGCTGTAGTCGCGGTACCGTTCGGCGCCGGCGTCCGCGTCGATCAGCGGATACCGCTCGACCAGAAGCTTGTTCAGCGGGGTGGCGTCGAGGTATTCCAGCGCTAGGAAATCGTGCCCGCCGAGCGAGAACCGGCCCTGCACCCGGGGCACCGTCGCGAGATCCGACAACCGTTCGAGCACCGCTTGCTCGCGGGCCAGGCGGGTGACGGCGTCGACGCCGTCCGCGTCGAGTCCCGCGTGTGGCCGGGCCTCTTTGAGCACCACCCGCGCACCGGAGCGGGTGTCTGTGCCGGCGTATAGGCCGCCGCCGTTGGAGAAATGAATGACCTCGTCGATGCGGTACGGCAGGTCGACGACGGTGGTGGCGTTGCGGGCGGCCAGATGCGGCTCGAGGAAGCGCGGAAGCGTCACCCAGGGCGGCGTGCGGAAGACCGGCTCGCGGCGGTCCGGCACCAGCGTGCCGGACGGGTCGGCGATGGCCGGCTCGACAACGCCGTCGACTATGCAGTGGCGGGCGGCGAAACCGCCGTAGCGCACATAGACCGGGCCGTCGCCAAGGCGCAGATCACTGAGAATGTACGGGCCGGGCTCGCCGTCGAGCAGGTCGGTGAGCTCCTTGCCGGCGAGCTCAAGCTCGGCTTCGTCGCGCGGGTAGATCGTGATGAACTTCCCGCTGGTCCCGCGCCGGGCGTACTTGGCATTGCGCAGCAACAGCGCGGCCCGGCCGTGGATGAACTTGAACGAGAGGCCGCGCCCCAGACAGTACGAGAAGACCTGGTTGAGCACCCGGTCGGCGTTGTCCAGACACGCGGAGACGTGCATCTTCCAGCCTTGATCCGGCAGGCTGGCGCCGAGCGGAGCGTAGATCAGCCAGTCGTCCAGCGTCTCGCGCTGCCACCCCTGCGGCACCGGCCGCCGGGCCGCGGCGAACCACCCCGACTCCCGGTGCACGCTGGTCAGGGAGTCGTAGAATTGCGGGTCGACGACGCAGAACCGCTCGTATTGCTTGTCCATTTTCCCCACCTCCCTTGCCGATAAGTCTCGGCGCGAACCCGAAGCCAACCCAGTGAGCGTTGTCATCAGGTGCAGGTGAGTCGAGTGGGCGAAAATTGCTTACCGCAGTCACGTTTAGCCGCAGTCTTTGCTGGTCTATACGGGCGATGAGCGGCCGCCCAGCCACGGATGCACCACCGCGGGCGCCGGGCGGGACGGCCTTCCAACGGCAGGTAGTGGCGCTGCACGAGTTCGTCACCCGAGCGGGGCGCCGCCGTCCTGCCGGGACCACTGTTCAACGCGGTCGGGCTTGGTGAAGTAGATCATGGGGTTGGGGGCCGCCTGATGGACGACTTCGTCGAGTCCCAGCGAGCGTTTGACCGCTGCGATTTCCTGGAACGCCCGCGGTGCCGCCTTGGCCGAGGCGGTGAAGTGGCCGTGCCGCCGGTGGCCGAGCCAGTCGAGGACGACTCGTCCCTCGCTGAAGCGCCCGGCCCGGCTGCGGTGGTATACATCGTGGACGGTGACGGGGGTTCCCACTGGCACCTTCTCCAGCAGGCTTTGCACGTACCAGCGAGCGAATCTTGCCGTGTGCGCGGCGTCGATGAACAGGTAGTCGATTGTCGACGGCTGTAGGCTCGGGGCGGCGCGGGCGTCGCCGTGGTGGAACGCCCAGCGGCCGGCCGACAGGTCGTGTGGGACGGTGCCGAGCACGTGGTCGACGATGTCGTAGGAATCCAGGTGGCCGGTTCCGTTGTCGGCTAGCGCGCGCAGCAGCCACGAGGTCGACCAGCCGTGGAACGTGCCGATCTCGACGATCCTGGCGGGCCGGACGTCGCGCACGAGCAGGTAGGTGAGCTCGGCTTCGACGTCGTCGAGTTTCGGGCGCATTCCGCGCCCCGCGGAGAGCAGGGCGCGCTGCGCGTCGCGGGCCACGCCGAGCGCGTCGGCGTGTGCTCGGTACAGGTTCAGGACAGTCTCCAGGTCGATGGTCCGGGGTGCGGCTTCGCCATCGCGGCGTGCTGGCGAGCCGGAACGGGTGGTCGTCACGACGTTCTCCTTAGGACTGCGGGCAAGATGCGGAGAGAAATCGGATCGGGGCGTTGCTGGGCGCGGCGGGGAGAAGAGTTCGATCTCAGGCCTCGGGCACGAGCGGGGAGGCGAGTCCGATCGCGGCCATCGCGCGCAGCGCCGAGGTGCCGGGTACGAAGTAGCCGTCGTGTCCGTTGACGTCGGCGCAGGGCAGGGGCAGCGCCCCGAAGGCCGGACTGGTGGGCAGCCGGCCGTGTCCGATGCCGAGCAGCCGTACGCCCGGAACCCGGCGGATCCAGTCGTCAGGTGCGCTGCCGGCCCACACCCGGGCGGTGGTGTGCAGGGCCGCCCGGTCGGCGACTCCCATGCCGGGGCTGCCGATGGCGACGATGTCGGTGACTTGCGGCGGCATCCGGGGCGCGGCGAGCCCCGCGACGGTGGAGCCGTAGCTGTGCCCGATCACCGCCACCGACCGGTTCGGGCGGGCGAGCACGAGGCCGCCGATGAAGCGGTCGAGCGCGACGGCACCGGCGGCCGCGCGGTTCTCGAGGAGCGCTTCGCGGCGTACCCCCTCGGGTGGGTCGTAGCCCAGCCAGGCAAGCACCGCGACCGGTGCGGCCGGGTTGAGGTCGTGGATCTGCTCGTAGAGCCGGCGGGCCTGCCACGCGGGTGCCCGCCGCTGGACGCCGCCGTGACCGGTGTCGAAGCCGGCCAGGTCGTCGTCCACGCCGGGCACGAGGATCACCACGCGGGCGGCGGCGTCCAGATCGCCGAGGACCTCGACGATGCGGCCGTCACCGCGGTCGTCGAAGGCGAGGATCCGCCGTCCCGCCGACAGCGGGTCGCGCAGCCGGTTGGCGGCGTACCGCAGGGCCGTCGGCGCGCCGTCGAGATTGCCCACGATCTGCGGGTAGCGGTGGGCAAGCGCGGCCGCGTCGGCCGGTTTCAGCTGGGCGAAGAACTCGGTCACCCGCGCCGGGGTGGCCGTGCGTGGATCGGGCGGCGCGAGCGGATCGGCGAGCCAGCCGGCGGCCACGGGGGTCGGCTGGGCCGGGCCGGACAGGTCGTCGCCCGGCACGCCGAGCCCCAGGGCGACGACCGTGACCAGCGCTGCCAGCCGGGCGTTACGAAGCGCTTCAGGCATGCCGTTGAGCCTGGCCGGGCTGGGCCGCGCGGGCAGTCGGGCAGGCACTCGGTCATTGCTACGGGCCGCCGCACGCGCCGTGGTGGGGTTACCCGCACCACCGCCGGGGTGCTGCCACGATGTGCGGCCGCCCGGCGACAGCCGAGAATGGCCGCATGGTGGTGAAGGTGATGTCCGTGGCCGCGGGGGCGGTGTTCGCCCGCCGGTCCTGGACCGGCGGGGCCTACCTGCTGCTGACCCTCCCGCTGGATGTGGTGACCGCGGTCCTGCTGCTCGTCGCCGGCCTGGTCAGCACGGTCCTGCAGCTCACCCCGTTCGGCGGGTGGCTGCTGGCGCTGGTGCTGCGGGCGGCGAGCGGTCTCGGCAGTCTCCGGCGGGCCCTGGCCGCTCGGCTGCTCGACGAGCACGTGCCAGCGCCGCGCCCGCCGGCCGCCAGCACCGGGCTTTTCGGCTGGCGGCGGGCGGTGCTCACCGATCCCGCCAGCTGGCGGGCCCTGGCGTATGCCCTGGCCAAGCTCCCCCTGGCAATCCTGTGGCTGGCCCTCGGCCTCGGGTGCTACGCCTACGGGCTGGTCCGGTTGACCTATTTCCCGTTGCAGGAGCACCGGCTCGACAACTGGCTGGCCATCCTCGTCAGATGCGGGGTGGGCCTCCTGCTGCTATTGCTCGCCCCCTGGGTGCTGCGGTCCGTCCTGGCCGGGGAACGGCTGCTGATCCGGACGCTACTCGGGCCGAACCTGGCCAGGCAGCGGCTGGCCGACCTGCAGGAAACCCGCGACCGCGCGGTGATCGACGCCGACAGGACCCTGCGGCGCATCGAGCGGGACCTGCACGACGGCGCCCAGGCCCGGCTGATCGGAGTCGGCATGCACCTGACCATGGTCGGCGAGCTGCTCGCTGCCCAGGCACCGCCCGAGCAGCTGCGGGCCGCCGTCGACACCGCGCAGGACGCGCTCACCGCCGCCGTCGCGGAGCTACGCGACCTGGTTCGCGGCATTCATCCCCCGGTGCTCGACCGCGGTCTGGACGCCGCGCTGGCCACCGTGGCGGCCGGCAGCGCGATCCCGGTGATGGTCAACGCCGAGCTGCCCCGGCGGCCGTCGCCGGCTGTCGAGAGCATTGTCTACTTCAGCGCCTGCGAGCTGCTCACCAACGCCAACCGGCACAGCGGCGCGCGAAGCGGCACGGTCCAGGTCACCCTGCACGACGACGTCCTGCGGTTGCGCGTACGCGACGACGGGCACGGTGGCGCCCGCCTGCGCGCCGGCGGCGGCCTGGCCGGCCTGGCCGAGCGGGTCCGGGTCGTCGACGGGCGGCTGGCGATCGACAGCCCCGCGGGCGGCCCGACTACCGTCATCGTCGAGATTCCCTGCCCCGGCACAAGCGGAGAGGCCGTAGCGACAGATGCGCATCGTCATCGCCGAGGACTCCGCGATCCTGCGCGAGGGGTTAGCCCAGTTGCTCGCCGTGCGTGGCCATGACGTGCTGGCCGCCGTTGTCGACGCCCCCGCCCTGCTCGAAGCCGTCACCAGCAAGCAGCCGGACGTCGTCATCGTCGACATCCGGCTGCCGCCCAG
>Ga0307515_10017988_pt1 | contig 12830 bp, 1 predicted proteins | sample 17_EM_MG_FD_194513 | JGI IMG/M metagenome (GOLD analysis project Ga0307515, IMG submission 194513) | Populus trichocarpa ectomycorrhiza microbial communities from riparian zone in the Pacific Northwest, United States - 17_EM | ecosystem: Host-associated > Plants > Roots > Unclassified | place... | reverse complement strand
GGAGGAAGGAGGCTGTAAGCCCGAGGAGCTTATAAGGAGGTGCCAAGGGCTAGCCGAAGGCTAGCCTTGGCGACCCCTAAGAGCCCCTAGGCGATGCAGCCGAGTAAGGGCCAAAATAACCCTTACAAATATATAGCGAAGTAGATATTATTAAGCTATATATATAAACTATATAATAAGGTTAAGACATTATATAAGGAAAGAAGGTAAGGATATAGGAAGAAAGGGTATATATTGTTAACTTAGTTACTTAGTTAATATATATATAGAGTAAAATAGGATTTAGGTAGCGGTCCTGGTAGAATTTAGTAGAATATAGCAGAATGTGGCAGATTGCTATAGAGAATGGCAAATTGCTGTAGATTATGTCAAGTTGCTATCTTATAGTTGGTTTTCTAATTACTAAGTTAGTGGAAACAGATAGATATATATAAGGCGTTATAGGGGTATCCTATAATAGTACCCCCCTTTTAAACTTAAGCTTCTATAAGACAGGGCTATAGTAGTTTTAGGTAGTGTCGGAATATATGGACAGAGGTCGTGGTCGTGGTCGTGGATCTTTGATTAGTCATCCTTATGATGACTCATCAACCCCCTACTTAGGCACTGCGATCCTTACGATCCTCTGCTTTCTTCACCTATTAGACAAAAATTAATTTAACAGTTAATAGGCCAATCAAGTGCACTTGGGTGATACCGACATTGATCAATAGTCAACCTCACCGGTTGGCTATAGAGCAACAAGGTTCACTGCCGCCCCAGCAGCTTCGATCGAAAGCAGCACTCCAGTACCTAGCAGCAAAACCAGCACCCAGCAGCTCCGGCAGCATCCAACCCCAGCCAGCTTAGAATATAATAAATACGCAACGCACAAGACGTTCTACAGCACGCAAATTAACCCCCAGTACGGCCTCTTCACTAAGTGCCAGTACCCCCAGCTTTCAACAGCACCCAACATCCAACAGCCCTCGGGCAGTACCCCAGCAGCAGCTACCTCAGCAGTACTACGGCAGCGCTCTAGCCGTACACAGCATACCAGCTTTTACAGCACCCAACATCCAACTACCCAACTGCTTTACGCAGTACCCCAGCGTAGCTACGCAACTCAGCAGCAAACCACCCCCCAGTACGCGTCTTAGCATATAAATCAACGCCCAACAGCCTTGCGCAGTACTCTAGCGTTATAGCAACCTAGCAGCGTTAGCAGCACCCAATACCCAAATATCTAATAGCCTCGTGCAGTACACCAGCGTCACAGTAACCTAGTAGCGTCAGAAGCACCTAATACCTAATAACCCAGCAGACCCCCAAACCACTCTTAGCAGAGTAGTTACGGATCCGTAAACCATCCCCTACCTACCGATAACCCCGACACCGTCTGCTACCTTCCTCGCAGATCTGCTACGTTGGAAATCACGTTAACAGCGCGCCTATAACGCCAGCGCGCTCCCCATCCTCTGCCCTCTCGAATTTACTGGCATCTACGACAATTATAACTCCGCCAGAGGAATCGAGACCTGTTAATAGCGCGCCTACAACGCCAGCGCGCTCCCCCTCCTCTACCCTCTGCCCTCTGCCCTCTGCCCTCTGCTAGCATCTACGGCAGCTACGAACTCTTAATATGGCACAACAACTTCCTGAAGGATGGAAAAGCGGGAACTGTTTAACCACTAGACGGCCTTGCTATATCAACATCTACAATAATAAAGCCTAATGGGAGTTTCCAACTACAACCGCTTATTAACAACAGATTTAGGATATATAAAATATGGTTTAATAACAAGAGCAGACTTTTAAAGTAAAATTACGCCAGCAGCAAGATATTCTAGACCCACGTTAAAAGGCATATCAAGAACAAAAGGAAGAGATTAAGAAGTTATAAAGCGTAGTTTAGTAATTACAGCAATAACAAGCTATACTAGCGCAAGCTCCGTCCGCGTAAGCTTCGCTAGCTTTACCCTCTCCGTTAACCAAAGCCAAGGAGCTACGGCAGCTAAGCTCGTACAAACCCCCGCAACCTTGAACCTGCGAGAAGTGCTCTACTACGTTCCCTTTAGGTTAAGCACTCTTTAAATATTTGCTAGATTGTTAACTATTTTAATGTACTAAGTGCGGATCTATATTCCCCTCGAATACTACTCTCTATAAGCACGTTTGGGGATGTCGTCGTCCAAAAGACGTAAATAGGAATTTGGATTAGTACTAGGATAGCTGTTTTACGCGTAAAGAACTGCTATGCCAATACGCCTATAGACAGACAAGAATTCGTGCCAATACGCCTACGAATACGACCCCGTTGCTGGCATTATACTGCCACCCAAACGACCCTATCGCTGGTACCGTACTACTACCGACTAACCGATAGACGAGCTCTACGTTTAACCACTATTACCACCCGACGCCTGCACCGTACTGCTACCTGAATCTGACAACTGTCACGCCTATACGCCTGCGATCTACCGACCAAATGATCGTGCCTATACGCCTGCGATCTACCGACCGAATGATCGTGCCTGTACGCCTACGATCAACCGACCGACTGATAGACAAGCTCTATGCTTGACCACTATCACTACCGCCGCTGGTACCGTACTACTACCTAAATAGACTTTTGCTGCTTCCACCTCCAGCTAAACCGACACCTTGCTACCTTGCTACCTTGCTGCCTTTCTGCAGCACCACAAGCATAAAGAAAGAACTGCTAGTGTCGGAATATATGGATAGAGGTCGTGGTCGTGGTCGTAGATCTTTGATTAGTCATCCTTATGATGACTCATTAACCCCCTACTTAGGCACTGCGATCCTTACGATCCTCTGCTTTCTTCACCTATTAGACAAAAATTAATTCAACAGTTAATAGGCCAATCAAGTGCACTTGGGCGATACCGACAGGTAGAGTTTATAAAAGTCTTCTAAAACTTATATAAATCCTATAGAGTTAATAGGTTCCTATAAGGGCTTAATATAGCCTCTCCATTTTATAAGATATATATATTAGCGTTTCTATTTATTATACTTAATATTATTAATTCTTTTAATAAGGTATTTATTCTTACTATCTACTTTAACTAGTAGGGGAGGGTCCTATATCTATTTAAGTAGGGTATCTAATATAGGAGTAGTAGGGTAAAGGACTAATATATAGAATATAGGGTGGATTTTAACTATATTAGGGAGTTTTAGTTAGTAGGTATAAGAAGAAACAACTTTCTTAACCTTATAAGGGCTAGCATTCTTCTAATTAAGTTTCTTAATAGGTTATTTTATATTTAGATTTCTTATATCTAGCTAGATAAAGTTACTAATTTAGTAGGCTGGTACTAGGGGTTATTTCTTATTTACTACGGCTTTATAAATAGATTAAGTCTATATTATCTTATTAGTAAGGAACTATTATAGTTCCTCCATCTTTTTTATAAATTTATTTACTTTTATACCTTTTAAGGTATAATAAGTAAGGTAAGGAATATTACTAAAGGGTTTAAACCCTATTTATAGATGCTAGCTATAGTTAGCTAGGAATAGGGAGATATTTATAGTTTCTAAGATGGAATTATTTATAGTAAACCTAGTAAATATAAGCTAGTTAATCTAGTTATCCTATAAATATAATATATATATCCAAATATACTATTCTATTATAGTATTTATATATTATATTTAACTATCTATTTCTAGGTAATATATAGTAGATAATAGTGCTTTAATATAGAGTTAAGTAGTTAGTTCTTTTTAGAATATAGAGATAATTATTTTAGAGAGTCTATAGAGTTTCTATATATAATCTAGGAACAGTTAGGCAATAGTAGGTATTAATATATTAGGGTGGGCGATTAAGTGTCTTATCTTAGATAGTTAGTCTATAAATACTATAATATTTATATACCCTTTACTAATAGGGAGATTAATAACAAAGTTAATTAAGATGTCCTTCTATCTTTAGTCTGGAATAGGTAGTAGCTTTAAGAGGCCATTATACGTCTTATATAAAGCTTTAGCTTATTAGTAGGTATAGCAGCTAGAGATATACCTTTATATTATATTATATATATTTAGCTAGTAATACTCTTATTAGAGTAGCTCTAGGGTTTTTCCTTAGCCTAGGTAGCTAGCTACTAGTAGGTTATATATGTATTTAAGGAGCTTAAGCTTAAGTTTATTATACTTAGGGATAACTATATAGTTCTAATAATATAAGCAGTTTCTATAAGCTTTGCATTTACTTAGGGAAATCCTTTTTAAGCGTCTAACACTATCTTAAATTAGCTTAAGCATTTCTTAGATAAACTTATTATTTAGGTATTTATTAACTATAATCTATTTAATTAATTAATTGGTTATTTTAAGAACGTATACTATAGGGTCTCTAGTAGGAGGGTTAAATAGTTTAGGGTGGAGTAGGGTCTAGTTTTAGTAAGAGCGCACTTCTTCTAGTGCTAGCGCGTCTTAAGAGCGTTAAGTTAGAGTATTAGGCTTCTAAACTTAAATACCTAGGTAGTATATAATTAATAATTAAAAATAAGATAGATATTCTAACTAGTGGGCCTAATAGTATCTTAGTTATTTCGTGGTTATAAAGTACTATAGGTTCTTATAGTTGCTAAGGACCTTAATTAGGAATCTAGCGCCTTCTAGTTTGGGTTACTATAATTTAAAACATCTAATAATAGCCAGCAACTCCTTATTATAGATCTTATAGTTATATTTAGCTAGGCTTAGTTATTTTAAGAAGTATACTATAGGGTATAATACCCTATCCTTATTATATTAAGATAGAATACCTCTAGTAATATAGTTAGATAAATTAGCTTCTATAACACTTATTTGGTTTAGGTTAAAGTATTAGAGTATAGGCGTAGTAGTAAATATAACCTTTAGATAAGTAAAGGCCTTTTTATATTCCTTATTAAAGATAAAGGCTTTATCTTTTTAGGTTAGAGCTATAAAGGGTAAAACTAGGGCGGAGAAGTTATTAATAAACTAGTAGTAGAAATTGGCAAATCCTATATAGGCTCTTACGTCCTTAACATTCTTAGGTTCTTGCTAGTTTATAATTACTTTAACTTTTTTTAGGTCTATTTATATACTATTTATAGAAATAAGAAGTCTAAGGTATAGGACTTCCGTCTTATAAAACTTATATTTATCTATATTTAATTATAAACTAGCTCTATATAGAGCTTATATAATAAAATTAACGTATTTCTAGTATTTAGTTAGGTTATTACTATATATTAGGATATTATTAATATATGCTATATAGAAGATATCTAAATAGGGACATACGGTATTATTTATATAATATTAAAACAAACTTAGAGCATTTATAAGGCTAAAGGGTGTTACTAAGTACTTAAATAATCTATATTAGGTATAAAATATAGTAAGCTATTTATCTCCTTTTATAATATAGAGGCGGTTAAATATAGAGATAATATTAAGCTTTATATAGAAGCGAGCCTTACTTAGTTAGTTTAGCGTCTTCTATATTAGCAGGATTAGATATTAGTTCTTAATAGTAACAACATTAAGAGCTTGGTAGTATACGTAAAAGCGTAGTTTACCGCCTAGTTTTTTAACGAAGATTACTAGTACGGCTATAGGTACAGAGCTTACTCTAATAAATTCTTTACTTAGGTTCTTCTCTAGATACTTCTATAGCACTTAGAGTTTATTTTAGGACATCCCGTATAGGGGTCTAAATCTAGGCTACTTTCCTTCTTTAAGTATAATCTTATAGTTATATAATTGGTGTTCTAGTAGCCTATCGGCTTCCTTCTATAAAAATACCTCTAGGCGGTTATAGTACTCTACTAGTACCTTTATATCAGGGTTAGTATACTTTTTTAGTGCTAAGGCCTTTTTAATATTAGCTATAGTAATAGTAAAGATTGTATATTCGGATTTCTTAGCGAGTCGCGCTAGTGGGATAGCTTTAATTATATAAATATCTAGGGCGTTAAGCGGGCTCTAGTTATCTATAGTTTCTTATATAGTTCCTTACTTAATTTTAGGTTCGGTATTAGGTATAGAGTTAGTATTAAATTTAGGTTTAGGTTCTTTAAGTATACTCTTTATAGTAGAATACTAGTCCTTTTAGTATTTTTGTGTGGTAAGCTTAAGCTTTTATTTAGCGCGGGGTAGTATAGTACTTAGGGTCTATTTGTGGGGTTTAGTAGAATTTTTAGATCCTTAATAGATATTAGTAAAAGTCTTATATTAGTAGAATTTGGTAAAATTCTCGGGCTAGTGGAATTAGGTAAACGTCTTAGATATATAGTAGATATTAATAGAAATTTTAAACTAGTGGATCTTAGTGGATTTTTTAGATTTTAGTTTAGGGTCTAAGTAGCAAGTTATAAAACACTTTCGCCTGCAATTTAAGGCGGTAAATAGAAGCTTAAAATTGTCCTAATTAATGGTTACCTTATATAGCTTTATCTAGGGTTATTTAAGGATTACTAGGTAACTTAGGGTAGTAATAAAAAGCCTAATCAGTTCTTTATGGTTTAGGTATTAGAGTCTTAGGTATACTATATAGGTAATTTAGCCTAAGATATGCGTTTACTATTAAATCTAAATACGTTAATATGCCAGTTAAGGGGGGTTAGGGTAAAACTATTATCTTATATTAAGATCTTATTAATAAATCCTATATTACTAGCTTCTATATTAATTAGGACTTAAGTATTAGCCTATTAATTATTCTGCTAAAGATAATAGTTAATAGTTATGCTATAATCCTAAGAGTTAGAGTTTGTAATATCTAAAGCATTTAATAAAATCTTAAGGCAGAGCCGTTCTAGAAAGCGACTTAACTCTAAAATATACCTTTTAGTAGTAAGCGGGAAGGGGTTCCTATAAAACATTAGTTATAACTTTGCCTTTATAAGTAGTGCTTACTAAATATAGGGCTGGAACTAAGTAAAGATCGGGGATAGTAACTAAAAGATTAATGCGGTAAACGGTTACTAGTATTAGCCGTTTATAAATTATATTTAGGTATAGGGACGGAGTAGTAGTTAAAGAAGTAGAAGTTACTTTTATATTTAAAGTAGAGGCCTAGCTTAATGCGTTATTCTTATTTAAAGGACCCTAGTAAGGCGTATCCTAGGGTCCTAATATTAATATATATAGCGTTAGGGTGCTTAAGCTAAGATAACTTAGTAGATATTTATAGGGCTATTATATTATATTAAGGGGCGTATTTTGGTATTAGGCGTAGTATATTATTATACTATTTATTAATAATATTTATATAGGCATTAAGGGCTCCTAGTAGGTCTATGCCTATTAGGGAGGTTTTTAGTTTAGGGCTTAGGGATTTAATAAGCCTATTAACTAGTATAGAGTTATTCTAGCTAGTTTCCTTTACGTAATAGTTAAATTTAGAGAAGTATACTAGGAAACCTTTTATTCCTTAAGTTATATAGTTTATTTTCCCTAAGTAGTAGCTTAGCGGTTTAGGTTACTATATATAGCTTTAAAAAGTATAACTAGGCTTTATACTAAGTTTGGTTAGAGAAGTTTAATAAGGTTAGCTACCTCTTCTTTTAGTTAACTTAGGGCGTAACAGAGTCGGTTAGCTTTAGTTAGGTAGCGGTTAGCGTTACTAGTTAGCTTATTTTTAAGCTAGCTTAGAAATAATTAAAGCTCTTATTATTTAGTAGTAAATACTAGGGGATTTAGTAGTTATTTGGATTGTTACGGTATAGTAGTTGGCTTAGGATAAGAGACTACTATAGGTTTAGGGCTTACGTTCCGCGTATTTATCTCTAAAGATAGCGTTCGGTCTTAAGGTCCTAGCGTAGGTATCTTAAGGGTATAGATTTCTTCTTAGAGGTCCTTAATTAATTACTAGTGTCGTACTTCTTATTCGGCTTATTATTAATTTAAAATAGCTTAGTTTTATATAAGGGCGTCTATAAAGGACTTCTGTATCCCTACTAATTATTTTTAAAGTAAGGATATAATACTAGTGGCCGTTATAGTGTGGTGGTGTAGATTGGACGTCGCCTACTATCTTAGCATTTTCCTATATTTATAGAGCCTTCGACTTCCTTCCTTCTTCCCTTTATTATATATATTACGACTCTACCAGTTACTAAAAATACACTCTTTTCTTTTTTTCTTACTAACTATTTTACTAACTAATTATAACTAACTAACTAACTAACTGACAGACAGACAGCACTAAGACTTTCCTATCTTAGAGAGGTCGTACCCTCTTACAATAGGAGTTTTAGGTTTATTTTATATATTAATAGTAGTATAGGTAGTTAATACAACGTAGTATTACAGAGTAAGTATAAGCGGCAATAATATATAGCAAGGTAGATATTATTAAGCTATATATATAAACTATATAAGGAGGTTAAGATAATATATAAGGAAAAAAGGTAGGAAAATAGGAAGAAAGGGTATATATTATAGACTTAGTTGCTTAGTTAATATATACATAGAGTAGAATAGGATTTAAGTGGTAGTTCTGGCAGAACTTAGCAGGATTTAGTAAAACTTAGTAAAACTTAGTAAAACTTAGTGGAACTTAGTGGAATATAGCAGAATGCGGCAGGTTGCCGTTAGATTACTGCAGATTACTATTAGATTACTATCTCGTGGTCAGTCTCTAGTTACTAAGTTAGTGGAAATAGGTAAATGTGTATGAGGTATTATGGGGGTGTCCTATAACAATAGGATATTACTAGCTAAAGGGATAGCTATAAGGCATATTACTAGGGTGTATAGTAGGGAGCAGGTAAGCCAAGCATGAGCTATAAGGAGAGTTAATAGAAGAGGACGATATAGTAATAAGGGTAGGCAATAGCCTTATATAGAGACAAACCGATAGGTGTAACGGAACCTTATAGCAAGTACTACAATAGGCTCGTTATTAGGCTAGGTATGTAGGTAATGCAAATTAAAGTTAACAACGTAATAATAACTAGTGGAGTGGTTGCCTAATAGATTAACTCTAATTATATTCTAAGAATCACTACAAGGAAAGAACTATCTAGAGTAGGGACTGTGGTCCTTTAAATACATAACCGTACTCCTAGGAAACCCTCCTTATACGTAAGGTACGCGTACTCTATCTGCTTTATTACAGATTATATAAATTATATAGATTATATAGATTACATTATATAACTTAGTTACTATTCTTTATTATATAGTTCTACCGGCTCTATACTAGACTATACCTATATTAACTAACTAGCTTCTTCTAACTCCTCTCTAAGTAGTTATAATATTATACTTAAAGCGTCCGTAATACTATCTCCCTCCTTTCTATTTTTGTTCTTAAAGATTCTAAGTATCTCTAAGTTATTTACTAGAGGTGTAATATCTATCTAATTAATTTAGTTAATATTGTTACTTATTATGCCTAAAGTAACTTCCCTTTCTTCCATAGCCTATTACGCTCGTACTATCGCTGTAATATTATTACTGGGTAAAATAATACCATCTTTATATTCTTATTATGCGAAAGAGCGGTTAGTTTATATTACGCTAGTAAGTCCCTTGTCTTAGCAACCTTCCTCTTACTTAAAGTGCACTAAAGCGAATATTCATTTGTCCTATAATGTTCGCTTTATTTCTAACGCTAAGTATACGCGTCCTATAACTCTTAATAGTTATTAAGTTCCCTAAGTAATTTATTATAGGGTCTTGTGTTTAATCTGCTGCCATAAAGCTTAATAGTGAGCTCTTAAGTACCCTTAATAAACTGCGTTAATCGCAAGAGGTGGAGCAAGAGGCTACAGCTGCTTAATAGCGTGCTCTTAAAACTCGTCTTTAGGCCTCTGCTTATCTTCTACACCTTAAACGGGTTCGTAAAAAGGTGCGTTTTAAGGAGTGGAAACTTATAGAATAAGGTCTGCAGGAACTTAGTAACGAAAGGACGGACTCCCCTATAAAGGAAATAATTCTAAATAGCTTAGTAGCTGTTCCTCCTGGGTTTCCCTTAAGTAACTCATTTTTTAACCCTTTTTTGTTAATGTTGCCTAACCTAATCTCTTCTAATACTCCTGTACCTTTCCTATAGCGTTCTTTAAATTTTTTAATAGCTCTTAGGTAGTCTTATCGTAGCCTATCTACTTTACCTTATACTATGTTTTATCGTTAATATCCTTATAACTAACGATCTTTAAAACTTGCTATTTATCTTCTTCTTATCCTCTATACGTGTCTGCTTTATAGACTAGTGGCTTAATATTTCCGTATACTGGCTCTAGCATCGCAATATGCTATATAGGGTAGATTCTTATTTTGGCTAATAGGTTTAACTTAAATATAACTAATAAAATCCTTTATATAATTTTAAAAGGTCCTAGTCTAACGTAGTCTAACTTTTTACTTAGTTATCAACTTTTAAAGTTTTTATATAGTAGCCACACTTTATCTCCCTCCTTAAGATCTGGTCCCTTAGATCTCTTAGCATTATAGTATTTTTTTATTCTCTGCTATACTACTTTTACTATTTCCGTAAGGTTCTTATAAAGATTTATTAATGTCTCTATCCTTTACTTGGCTCTACTACTTGTCTTCTTTACTTAATATAGTAATAATAATGTTCTTAGCTTGTATCCGTAATTCGCCTTAAATAGTAATATGCCTATTCCTTTTTAAAGTGTTGTATTGTATGCAAACTATATAACTAGTAATAATAATACCCAATTATTCTATGCGTGATTAATATAGTGTCTTAGATACTGCTCTAGTGTCTAATTTAATCTTTCCGTTTGACCGTCTGTCTGCGGATAATATGTGGTGGAAGTTACTGCTCTAACTCCTTATTCCGCTAAGAATACCTCCTAAAATACTACTATAAATCTTAAATCTCTATCCAATATAATCTTATTTAGTGCTTTATATTTTGTAAATACTTTTTTAATATAGATTTTAGCAACATCTTCCGCTAAGATTTCTTCTGTACACGCTATAAAGTATCCCTACTTTATAAGCTTATCTACTATTACTAGGATCGCGTTATAATCTTATCCGGTAATAGGATCTCTTAATTTTAGTAACTTAATAATAAAGTCCTATAATATAACCTCCTATAGTCTTTCTGGTATTTTAATAGGTTGTAGCCCTCTATATGGCTTATACCTTATTAGTTTATTCCTTTAGTAATCTAGATATTCTCTTATAACCTTTTGTGCTAGGTTCTAAATTCCATTAATAATATACTTCTCTTAGAGTCTTAATACTAAGCCTATAGCTCCATTATATTCTTAAGTTAATCCCCTATAGAAATCTTCTATAAAGTGTTCTGCTATGCTTTTTAGGATATACTTTACTTTTTAGTTTTTGTATATATCCGTTTATAGATCTTCTAGCTATGCTTTTAGAATTCTTTATACCTAAAAGCTTTCCAGTAACTTATAAACTCTATCTAGTTTCTCTTAAGTTGCTATAATCTTTGGATAATTATACCTAATTAATCTATCTGTATCTTTTTGCAGTAAAGCCCCTAATAGCTTCTTATTGTTTTATAGTTTAGCCTTTTAACTTAAAGCATCTGCTTATGTGTTGTCTATACCCTTAGTATATTAAATCTTAAAATAGTATTCTGTAAGCATCTCTGCCTATCTAACCTATCTTTAGTTAAGTTCCTTTATTATTAGGAATTCCGTTAAGTTCTTATAATCTATCTTAACTATAAATAGTTTTTCTATGCCTTACAAGAATGCTCTTTATTTCTTTAGTGCTGTAACTATACCTAATAACTCTTTATTGTAGATGTTATAGTTTATCTCTAGTAGTATTATCTTCCAACTATAGTATGCCACTAGGTGCTATTTATTTAGATTTATATAAAATACGCCCCTAGTGTAAAGTCTAATGCGTTTATCTTTATAACTGTCTCTAAACCTAGTTAATAGATTTTAAGAACTAGCTCCTATTGCTCTTTTCCCTATACCTATAGTTCTTCTTTCTTTATTAATCGCGTAAGTGGTTTAATATCCTTTAACTATTGCGCTATAAACCTTTTGCAGTAATTGCAAAACCCTAAGAACGATCTTAACTGTATAACGTTTTCTAGTTCTTACTAATTTACTATAGCCTCGATCTTCTTTAAATCTATACTAAGTTAGCCTAGTTTAATAATAAATCCTACAAAATCGGTCTTCCTGGTAAAGAACTCGTATTTCTTAATTGCTACTAGCATCTATTCTTCTTATAGTCTCTTTAAGACCTATTTAACGTATTCTCCGTATTCTTCCTTAGTTATTAAGTAGATGATAATATCGTTAAGATATACCATAATAAATTCATCTAAGTATTCTCCTAATATATTATTAATACACTTTTAGAACGTTGCTAGTGCGTTTATAAGCCCGAATTGTATAACTAATGGCTTATATAGTCCTTCCTTTAACCTAAAGGCTGCCTTCCTTAATTCTAATCTAATAGTATACCTATCTTAGATCTATCTTTGTAAAGATTTGCGCATTGCCTATCCTATCTTAAATTTCGCTAATTAAGGGTAAAGGATACCTATCCTTTCTGGTAATGCTGTTTAACTGTCTATAGTTAATACACAGTCTTAGTTTGCCATTTTTCTTTAGTATAAATAGTACTAGATAACCCGCTAATAACTGCGATGGTCTAATATATCCCCTTTATAAGTTCTCCTAGATAAACTCCTTTAACGCTCTACCTTCTTCTTTAGTAAGCTTATAGATTGGAAAAAACCTTAAACTTATTCCTAGTTCTAATTCTATCTTATAGTCCTATACTATATACTCTAATAGCTTTTTACTTTCTAGTAACCATAGTTTCTTGCCGTACTTATAGTATCTCTTTAGTATATAGCTTAG
>Ga0307515_10017987_pt1 | contig 12830 bp, 9 predicted proteins | sample 17_EM_MG_FD_194513 | JGI IMG/M metagenome (GOLD analysis project Ga0307515, IMG submission 194513) | Populus trichocarpa ectomycorrhiza microbial communities from riparian zone in the Pacific Northwest, United States - 17_EM | ecosystem: Host-associated > Plants > Roots > Unclassified | place... | reverse complement strand
TGACAACCCGCCCAATTCAGACGGGTTGGGAGTTTACCATGGAACCGTACCCGAGTGGGCAGTTCGGGTTTATTGACGACCCGGACCGCCAATTTGGCAACGGTTCGGTTTGGACCCGGACCCGGACACGAAGTGACGGTCCGGAACCATTGCTAACACTACTCAATACTGTACATGACATTGAATCTCAGTAAGAGAGACTAAGAAAGCGTCCAGGGAAGAAGAGCACCAATGCAAAGAAAGCCCGGGAGGCCTTTGGTGATTTGCAGGAGAAACAGATGATGATCCCTCTCTGCATTGATGACTACAATCACAACATGGGTAGTGTCGATATAGCAGATCAACTACACAGCTACTATGATACTCAACTCAGCTGCTTTCGCACATGGTGGCCTATGCTCTTCTTGGCATTTGATACCATGGTCACAAATGCCTATTTCATCTACCAGGATATGCCTCAGAGTTCTAACACCATCACACATAAGGAGTTTCACCTGCAGTGTGCTTGGGGGTTGATCCTGGCTGGGTCTGGACCAATTTCCACCTCACAGATTGTACAGTCAACTAAGGCCAAATCCACCCAGTCAAATGTTAACGAGGATACCTATTTACCCCTAGACCGAAGCTGTGACTGTGGGCACCTTCCAGTCCATCTTGAGGAGGGAAAGTGATTGGAGTGTTGGCTTTGCCACTGGAAGCAGAGAAACAGTCCCTCAAAAAATCCGAAATCTCCACTAAAAACTCGCTGGGCTTGCACTCAATGTGACCGGCCACTGTGTCTCAATGATGAAAGGAATTGTTTTGTTGAGTTCCATCAGCTGTAAAGGGGTGGGGTGGGTGGTTGTGCAGGGAGAGGGGGTAGGGTGGTAACTGGAGGGGGTGGATTTTGGAGGGGTAGCTGTGTTGACAAAGCCACACTTGATGTAATTTACAATTTGTTTAGATAGAAAGTTATATTTGCTACTAGAGAAGACTTTATTAAAAGGAGAGACTCTGGTGGCTTTTTTTGGGGTGTGGTCGTGGTGGTTGCGTGGGCGGACCGTATGGTCTGGGAACCAGTTACGATCCAGGGGATAGAATAGATACCTGGTATAACTATCCGCCATCGAATGTCAACTCCAGCAATTGTGGTCTGATTATGGCGCCTATTAGACTTCAAATGATCTAATCGATGCGCTTTAAATGTTTCGCTTTCTCTGATTGTGAATCGGCCGAGCCGTTCTTGAAGGACTGCCAATTTTGTGTATTTGGAACCGGGGGAGAAATATACCGAATAGCGGGAGTTAGGTGTCCCGGGAGTGTGGAGATTAGCACAGTTAGAGGCAAGGAGACGAGCACACCTGGAATCGAGCATAGCTGGTAGCATCGTGTTGATTGCAACTGGGATTGGCATAAACTCTGAATTCTGGATATTGTGCATGGCGCGGCACAAGTTTATATGGAGCTTTGCACAAATGTCGACATTCGTATATTGTGCAGTATAAAGTCCAAATTTGAGACTTTTATGAACAGCGCCGTGCAGACTTAATTTTGGCAAAAATTGTATCCCGTAGAAGTTCATTGATAAATATGTAGTTCAGCCGCGAGACAAACTTTTACTAGCTGCTGGTCAAGCTTAGATATGATTTTGTCGTCCTCTTAATATTTATTGATGCACTGGTGTCTTTATGCAGATAAACAGACTCACAAGCAGCACACATGTCGATAAGGTTGCTAGATTTCTCTAGTCTAATAAAACTAGGATCTACTGTGGCCTGTTTGCTCACGCAGAACTACTGAAATTAGTAACTCTAATTACCGATTAGACAGTGTTAGAGATACAACCTGCGGAAAAAATCTAAATGCCCCCATGGAATGCAGCATTCCCCGGGATCGAACTAAGCGTTAATATGACCAATGTGCTTAAACTTGTTACTTATCAATCCAGTGCTTATATTCATAGCAATATCGCGTAGGACAATTCACTTGCCCCTCCATTGTATCGTCCTCGCCCTATCACGTTAAGCAGCTACCCTCTATTCCATTTGTATTCAAATTCTCCATTGCTGACGTAGTATCGTGGCGGCCGGGGCTTTGCACAAAAAGTCCTAGTGTTTCACTCTCCTAGGGGACAGGTTATTACATGCCTGACAGTACGAGTAGTTTGTTCCTCCTTTCCTCCCTTGTTCCGTGCCCTATTATTGCGAGCTATAGTGGTGGTCATTAACCCAGATCGGCGCAATAAATCCGATCCGATTTGAACAGCAGTGTTTGTATCCATAGGGCATGTTGCATGAAGGTATGGTCGGTGTTGTAAGATGTTGTGCTGGTAACGGGGCGGAAATTCTATTTTAGCAGCTAAGCTGAAACCTATCAGGCAGTTAAAGACTAATGTGCGAGATCCAACTGAAGTGGTAATTTGCGGCGGTGTTACGCGGGAACCCGGTTGTTGTGAGGTACTCCACCGGAATAGGAGGTAGCGCTACAGCCTTTCACGTTTTCTATCATTCGCCATGTGAAGGCGTGCAGTAAGTCGCGTGATTTAGTGTGGAAATTAATACGATCTCCGGGATATCGGTGGGTGAGGTTAATTGCTTTATCGAACCGGAGTAAATAAGGACTACTGGTTCATATCAAATAATCTACTCGTTAAGGGCTATTGTACTTTGTCTCTGATCTGGGATCTGGTGGTTGTCCTTGCCTAGCGGCAATTTTGTCTCCATGAATCTCGTCCGTGATTTCGATTTTTGACCATCCTAGGCATGCTTGGAGAAGTGATGAAGGACACTGGATTCCGACCCAATATTGTCTCGCGGTTCACACTAACGGAATATAACAGAATATGAATGCAACACACCCCACAACCTCGCACTGCGTGTATCATTCGAGGCAGTGAAACTGGTGTTACAGCCTTTCCGTACATCCAAAACCTGGTGTCACATGCTCAGCGTCTCACTTCCGCGAAGACTTCCAGGGACTTTACAAATATGCGTAATAGTATTACATGAGCTGTAGTCTCAATGAGGGTGATTGTAGTATAGAATCCTTCATGTAACGAAGGACACATGCACAGGTTCCTGGAGTGGATACCTAATATCACTAGGTGAGTTGTTCTGGAGGTAGGCAATGTTCAATAAGATATGAGCATCCATTCTGGAAGACTACCCTGGCAGGTCTCTGCCAAACGTGTACATAAAGACAGACAAAAAATTCCCCACGAAAGCCGCTTGAAATGACCGAACATGATCGAAGATGAAAATGAAACCTCTCAAAGACCTCCCTACCCTTTCCGCGTGCTAACCGTAAACGATTTAAGTAAAAAAATCCTCCTACAAACACTACTGCACTATTGATCTCAATGACAGGAAACTGTGCATACTCAAAACACCTCCCTGGTAAAAGCTCCTTAAACACCTAGCTAGGCACATTCAAAGTCTCCTAGTTTAAAGCGATACCCGAGCACCCGTGGGATCGGTAATTTTCAAATCCAGGACTGCACCACCTTGTCCATTTCCCATTAAGACTCTGACAGGATACTGCTGATTCACGGTAAGGAATGGAGTGTAGCTCTTGGGGCTGGTGTGGAATGTCTGAAGGAGGACTGCATTATCCCTCTTATATTGGCCGTTGTTCGCAACGTCGCCAAGCCAGAGAATCACAATATCGTCACAGTTAGGGGCTGTGAATGTATATGGTCCGGTCATTTGGGGAACGAAGTAGCCGGAATGATTGAGGGTAATGAAATCGGTCCGCCTGCGGGTTCCGCCGTAGATGGAAAGCTGATTCCCAGCGTCCGCGTTTGAAAAGCCCAATTCGGTGGTCGTTCCACTTTGAACCGCGGGTGCTGTCTTAAAGAACTCGACATCGAACGAATCATACCCCGCCCATTGACCGTTTTTCTGCTCGTTGACGAAATTGTGTGGTTGAATAGCGTATGAGGTACCGTGGTTGAGGGAAGTCATCTCGGTGTGTTGGTTGCGCTAGTAAATGTATTAACACACGAATACCACCCTGGTGTTTCGCTACATGCATACATAGGATGAATGATATACTGGAATGAATTCAGAGAGAGCAAGTTAAGGTATGGAATAAAGATGTCGTCAATGTGGACGGGAGAGTGCAGTGGAAATGCGATGGCGAGTAATTTTGGGATAGTTCCAGCCACTAGGCCTTATTTATAGAAAAGGTGGTAAGGGTCATTTACGATCAATTACTGAAAGCTGACAGAATAGTAGAAGCTACATTTCATACTGCTGCCACTCGGCGCGTCTCACATAGATTTAAAGTAGAAACTCGGTAGCAGCTGAGTTTTTGCCACGGGAAGCTGAGTTCCTTTCCTCAGGCAGCTGGCTTATCTTCCACAACATGCTGATTGTTTTCCACAGGAGGATGTCAATCAATCCATGCGGAGTCAATAGACATACTGTGCAGAGCGCCAAGGTAGGTACATACTCTATTAGAGATGTCTGGCGCAAACACATAGTTAATATTGTATATTTAGCCTACCCCGGGCCGAGGGATGGAAAGGCATATGATCAGGGATAGTAAGGAGAAAGTGGCTAAATGTTTCCACCTATTCTGGGGAATACCAAACAAATTTAACTTCAAGGAATTGGCTGAAAAAAAAAGGGCTGCTATGGGCGCTTTGACTAGCCAACTACCTTGGACTTTCTATCTTTTGTCTCAGCCGCACTAAGACACGTGGATTTAGGCGTAACCGGAATACGCAACCTTACATCGGTAGCTACCGGCCGGCAAATAACTTCAGCCCTATGCACCTTTCGGTATATGCCGGGTTCAGCTGAGAAAGACCAGGGTTGACAAACCTAACCCTAATCCGCGTTAGTGCTACATCGTTGAAAGTTTACAGCCAGTCGCCAAACCCGTGTGGCTCACCTCAACGCCGTCAGATATGCAGAGTAACTAACCATCAGCTGGCAATGTCACCAGTGATATGCTGAAACACACTAGCTAATGAGTGTGAAAGAGTTAACGCCTTACCGCAGTGAGGTCGGCGTTCCTAAAGAGTTCACCGCATATGCGGACCGTGCCCTGTTTTCTGCCTGACATCCTTGAAAAATAGCAATTGACACGTTCTAGAACTACGCTCGCCTCCAAGGTACCCAGAATGCAACCGGACGGATACGCGCTATACAGAGTATACAGGGATTATCCGACTTAATCCTAAGCAGCATCGCAAGGCTCAAAGATATGTACCAGTCACACTGAACAATTGTGAACTCTGAAATCCCAAAATTATAAGGATTCAAAAGCAAAAACGTAATGCGCAACCCAGTTGCGCTGAGAGTCCAGATATAACTATCATTTATAAGTCTCAAAGTCCAAGTAGCAATGACAATCCTATCCCACCAGCTTCGGAAGTATGAAGTACGTAGAGTACTCTCTACTCCTAGCGTGTATTGATGGAAGGGCTGACATGCGGGGCATAGCTTTCAACGCTCATTTTGAGTTGTATTGAACTGTGTTAGTTGTACGTCGCACTGTTCCGCATTAATCGGGGATTCGGAGTGGGGAATTTTTATGCGATATGACTGACCCGTCTCTGAGGTTCCAACCACACCCCAGCAGCCATGCAAGTTCGATTAAGCAAGTTACATCGCCAAGTTACATACTCGAGTAGTGGATTTAATTACCACCTTCGCTCATCACTGTAACAATCACCACCTTTTACGAAACTAATATCTATTGGGATGAGGAGTTGACTCGTATCAGACCGTAAGTGGACAACCGAGAGATAACTGTAGTAGTGATCAACGTGGGTGGTAATCCAGAAACTAGCGGAAAATACAAATCCGCAATGAAACCTCACCGAAGAGGAGTAGAGTAACTGGCGATCAAGTACCGTCTAGGCAGATTCTACCGCCCCCAAACGAAAATATGTTTGCTACGTACCATTCAAGGCCCGAATTTTTTGCAACACCGCAGCATGATTTAGTGAGTAGCAATGTCCTTCAAGCTTGATATCTTTCTTTATATATTACTTTCATGGCCCACTATCTCATCGATTCTTTTTAGCTAAGCCATACTAATATTCACTAAGAATTCCGGCGGTATAATTTTGGGTGTGTTTGGATGGTATCGTACTTTTGTACATACGTTTACGCATGTGGTGTACCATAGGGAGTACTTTGCTGCGCCCAACTCTGAAGCGGATTGCAACCGATATCTAGGCATTTTTGTAGGGTCCTAATGATGGTGAAATGAGGGTAATATACGTGACATCTGGAATTCTGCTAGACTACGGATCGACCGATGCTACCAACTGTTACATCATGCTCACTGCCGGAACAAATGGCACGCATTGAGGGTAGTACTATAAACGATAGCTAGGTGGGAGTCGAGACGTATTGCAAATGGGTAACGTCTGCCGGTACATCGCGTATTTGAGGTGTCTAAACTATATTCTCGAATCTTTCTGCGGCAGACAGCAGATTGCTCTCACGATATAACCCAAAATGAACTGTGGAAGTCAAAAGAACGAGGCATGCCATACCACGCTTTTATCAACATTAGCCATTTAATCACTATAACAATGTTCTCGATTGCCGGATATACCCTGAAGAGAACGTCTTTCTCGGGAAAGCCAAGTGCTACAGGAAAGCAGCCTCTATACGGAGGAATAGACAAGCGCTATGTACCCAACAATATCATAAACTCTCTATGACTGTAGATGCTGGTTTTGGCTTCTTGCAGCTGACATTCTATCAATAGACGTTGCGGCGCATGCATAACTACCGTACCCCAAACTTGTCTGAGGTTGAAAATATCGTTGTATCATGACTAGTTCATATCGAAATTCAGATGTCAGGTAGAAGATGTGGTAATTGTTCTGGTGGTCTGTACACGGGATGGGATAGTTGCATCGTTCTGGTGATTGTTGCGACGCTAGCAGTCTCGTCTTACAAGTCTAGTAGGCCCGCCGATTTTTCACAGCCCCTTCTGCTGTCGGTGATGAGAGCGGGAGGTTAGCAAGGTGTTAGCAATTGAAGCATACTACTTGCACAGTCCACGCAGTCTTAGAGATTCAACCGGTGAACGTGATGACCGATAAGAGTTTCTAGTACAAAGCTTACAACAACGGCCCATATGGGCTGATCCTAAGTGGACTGCGGGGTAGTTCGGGGATACCCGTACTATAGGTTATTTTCGAGAGTGCCGTATAGTATCAGTTTTTGTACTAGCAACGATTCAAATTCCGAATTTTGCCTTCCACACGGCAGCACGTTAGACGGCTAGTTCTAACTAGCCAACGCATGAAGCCTGGCGCTAGTCAGGAGAAGCCGTGGGGTAGACTTCACCAATCATTTGGTGGAAAGAGAAAATATGGGTGCGCCACTTTTTCTAACATCCAATAAGGGATTCTCAAATAATTGAAGCATATCACCGATGTTGCAGTCAAGATTGAAAATTTTATGAAAGCGTGAAAAAATGCAACGTGTGTGATACCTATGAGTCTTTGAGGCGAAATGCTCCCATCAAGAGCAAGGACAGGGTATAAAAGGAAGGCTAGCACTATCGCGAAGATCAAAGGAGGCAACCATCCGAACCCAAGTACCAAATCAACCTCATTCCATTGTCCTTTAACTGTGTTACATCTATTTTTTTACCCTATATCCTCGCTCCTCATTTTTGAATTACATACGTACTTGGTAAAATGGGCCTTCATCACTTCTATACAACCGACGCCTCTGGAGAGCTTGCCCTCAAAGTCGGATACAAATACACTGGAATTGCGTGTTATGTTTATAATACGCAGGTGAAGGGTACTATTCCAGTCTATCGTGCATACGATCAAATTACCTTCAACCACTTCTACACGACAGATCGTGCCGAGTTCGATAGAGCCCTTCAACCGAGTGGCAGCTACACTGCCGAAAGTGTTGGCTGGTATATGTTCAACAAGGATCAGACCGACATCCCTACCATCGCCTTGTATCGCTATTACGACACTGTCTCCCAGGACCATCTCTTCTCCACCGATTCCACTGCATCGGATTTCCAGGGATATACGGCAGAAGGTCCCCATGGCTATGTCCTCGCAGATAACAAGCACTGTACGGACTATATTCGGCCTATCCCATTGTACTCGTGGACCTTTGATCATTGATAAGCCTGAAGCGGGTAAAATGGTGGAGGAGGCACAAGACAGGTGAGAACTATCACAACCAACCAAGCGCACGGTGACAAGCTCTTGTATTGTATGTTGACGTGAGTTGTACACCAGTTTTGTGCACTATATATATCAGGGTATTGAAAGCGGTCAGTGGTCTCGGTCTTTCTATATTGGCTAGGTGGAAGGTGTATTTCTTAAACGAATGGTGTGTTGAGTAGGTCATTAATCATTCACGGAATTATTTATCTCATAGTCATCGTGAAATTTCCTATTCCCAGTTTGTATAGCCAAGTGGTCACAAGATTCCCACTCGGGCAGTTCTTGAGATATCCAGATATGACTAAGTGTGTGAAACAAACCGCAATAGCCACAAATTCAAATGCAAACTCTACAGTTAAGGACCCTTTCAAACTGGACCTCCTATGAAACAGGAAGGATACGAGGAAATAGTACACATTCTGGTCAATAGACACCAATGCTACTTGGAGTAAGTGTGGTGCGGCTGTCGTGGGCTGCAGTCTCGGGATATCTCAGTCTGTATAAATTACTAATTCAATAGTAACTGGCTGGATATGATTCTCAAGATTCACTGATTTGGCGCACCGGCCACTAGTACGTATGTTTACTAGAGTACATGATTACATTTGATCTGCTGGTCACTACGTACGTACGTACGTTTTTGCAGGAGATTAATGTGCGCCACGTTTTATTACACATTGCATTATCTAAAAAATTTAAATGCTATACCGAAGGGCTCGATTATACCTATCTCCTTGAGTCGGGAGTCTCAGAATATTATCACCGTACATCTGCGTATATGAAAGACCGCCGAAAGATGGCAGACGGTAGAAAATGTCTGTATGCACTTCATATGGCAGCGCTTGTAAATGATAACCCCTTGCTTATGGGATATATAAGTCCGCTATATTACTCCGTCTGTGTCGACCCTTAAAATCGAGAGAGGAGATACGGGTACGGCAGAACCGTTGACAATCGGCTGACGCTGAGCTGCTTTAGCTTTGTTCCTTGTCCACAGAACAGCCTAGAATAAAAAAACACAACAGAAAAACGCGATAAAACAAATTAATAAAAGGCCAAAGAAAATTTCCAAGCATATTAGAGTAGTTATTTAAAATTTAAAATGAAGTTCCAAACAGTTTCTGCACAGAACATTACATCAAATACATATATTTTTGCCCTTCTCTGCTTTGGCCATGGGTACTTAGTGGAATAATAGAACTAAACCTCAGCACCACTACAAAAATACTCTCTAAAATTCATTTAAATAAATGAGGATATAAGCAAATATTCGCATATTTTTTGGATCGAATTTAGTGTTTGAATGACTTTTTTGCAGGTTGTTAAAAGTATACGACTACCGTACCCACTCGGATAAAAGGTACGCTCCCTATTGGGTTAGCGCATCATATAAAGTATGGCACCTACCTAGATAGGCAAGTTTGAAATCCCTTGTGAGATCTTTAATTTCCATTTATTACCGTATGCGGTAAATAAGATACCGCTAACCTAATCGAGAGGGTACCTTATATCCGAGTAGGTACGGTATACTGTTTTCTGTTGCTACAATTGTGGACAAAGGCTGAGGCCGCTCGGCGTCAGCCGATTGTCAACGGTTTCAACCGTACCCCACTGTCGCGCTAAAGCGCTATTTCAGCGAAGACAGTACGGACCATTTGTACTTCACAGGGTAGGCGCATGATTTCACATTGGGAGAATAGTCTTTCAACACCTGTAGACATAGTTGGAATCGAGAGAAAGTTTCACCCATCATGTCAATATTTCCACCTTGGCGGTGGCATATAGTACACTCGCCACCCAGCAAATGAATATTCTCGTCACTGTAGTGGCACACATGGGATTCCCCACACATAACATGAATATTTTCCGTACTACGGTGGCCAACCGAAGACCCGCTGTTCAGTGTTATCAAGCGTCTTGTCGGACGGCGGGAGACGGCGGGCCGTCCGAGATTTCTCCAAGACGGACTGAACAGCGCCAAGATCGTCCGTCCCGTCCTTACTCGACGAGTACAGCATGACGACCGGGACTACCGGGGAAGCGAAAACAATATCCCCAGCCGATATCGTCGGCATTCAGACCTGGGCCGGCAACAGGCATTTAAATGTTCTATATGGCTAGAGATGAGTGAACCATTGTTAGAGTTTGTAGTACATAGTGTGAGTACATTTGAGGGTTGGTATGATTCAACTCGGTTTACTACTTCTAAATTTCATCATCAATTCATATCTGCCGGGAACTGCCGACGAAGGGCGGCAACGTGGCGTCCCCAGATGTCCTGTCCGTCCGTCCCCGTCCTGCTTCAAAATGCCGGCGCCGTTTCTGTCCTGCCTTCTGACTGACGACGCGTTGCCGTCTGTCCCAGTCCCCAATGAGTCCTGACCGACGGGACGCTTGATTTCATTGCCGCTGTTGTTGGGACTATGAAGGGGAGAACCGTGTGTATGGCTATGGTGCGATGACTGTCTAAGCACAGGTCTAAAGGTCCAAAATGCGTAGGAAAGGGAAGAGTAAGTGTGAAGTCTAAAAGAGCAGCCACGAACCATATGGTCTATCAACAACAGTTGCATATGGACCTGACCAAGCTGAGCTTCAGCTGAGCTGATGGTAAGGCACTCAGCCGGTAGGACATAAGGCACCCAACTACCCTTGTATATATCGAGTCTTTTTCCTTCTCTATTCTCTTTGTACCATAGTCTATACACACGGCTCTCCCCTACTATATCGTCACCCCGCCACACGGTGGCATCAGCTAAGGCAGACCTCGGTGACATTACCTGTGGAGACCAGTCCTAACCAAGCCCGTTCTGGTCTGGTAGAATCTCAGACTGGTCCGCTCCCAGTCTAAAATGTTTTACACTAGACTAGACTATTAGGATGGCTCTCGTCCGGACTGGTTCGTGGTCGGAAGTGTGGTATCATTAGATATATCATAGGGCGTGGAGTGTGGTGGTGTCAGTGATGATATTTCTTGATGGCAGTTCATGCATGGATGTTTGGTGTCAGTGATGCGCTAGGTTCTAAGAGTTTTGAGGTGGGGATTGTGGTGGTTGGTGGAGTTTGCCTGGCCATCGGTCATTATGTATTTGGCGAACCGGTGATTATTGAGAGATTTTTAGTTCAACAGGAGCTTTTTTTGCGTGAATACCTTGATAAACCGCATATTGACCGCTCCCGCATTCACCCAAAATATCCGTATTGGATAAATAGATCTCAGCCCTCATACGGGCTGACGGTGTTCAGCCGGTTCTATACATAGATGAATACGTACGCATTCGTACATGGACTACCGTATATATATGGCCTTTATGGCCTTCCTAGATAGTACAATCAAGTTTCTGTCATCACAATTGTAACAATATGTACAGTGTTACTATATAGCCTAGAAGGAAATCGTCGATACACTAAGGTCGCAAATTTGACTCACAGACTGTAGACTCATACTCGTAGGGGGGGGATAAGGGCCTGTCATACTCTAGCTAGAGTAAATACAGTATGAATAAACAACAACGACTCATACTCGTAGACTCATACACAGATTTTCACTCGCCACCGGCTCCACAAGTGGTATTTCCAATCTATGGACTTCCATAGACTTCCACGGAGCTCCAGGCTCTCCTGTATATACAGACATAGATTCTCCCTTTGATACAGTCGAGGACGTTGGGTGAAGAGACACTAGTGCTAAAATCCGTGACTTTGCGACGCGACACCACATCTAAAAACACCTCATGCCCAAACCAACCACCACCACAAGCAAGCGACACGAGGAAACAATTGAGAAGAGAGTCAAGTGTATAGAACTCCATGCAGCCGGGAAAAGTTATCGCGAAATCGAAAGGGCGACCGGGGTCAACGAGGATGTCCCGCACCGTGCTGTCAAGCTCTGGACCGACCACGATCAACTTAAGCCCACCTCACGCTCTGGGCCTGCACAGAAGCTCTCTCCGTGCGATCAGCGATTCATAAGAAGACTCTCCGATAATAATCCCCATGCAACACAAACCAAGATCGCGCGTTCCTCCTGCGTAAATGTCAAACCCCGGACAATCGGTACATATTTGCGACACATGAACCTTTATGTGCGTATTTGTCGCAAGAAGCCACGGCTTGATGCTGCACATCACAGAATAAGAAAGAGATGGGCTAGAGAGAGACGAATCTGGGATAAAAAGCAGTGGCGCAAGGTCTTTTATACAGCTGAGATCAAATTGGAGGTGGGACATACTGGACCACGGGGGAAGGTATGATGGCCACCAGGAACAGCATTTGAAGAAAAATACTTGGAGCCTACATTTGCTTGAGAAAAGCGACGTATCATGTTCTTTGCTGCCTTTACCCATGGTTGGCACTCTCCCTTAATTGCTATTCGCAAACGGACAGAAAATGAGCGTACCAGCAAATCTGACAAACTGGGATTCAACTCTGTCCAGTATGTGAACGAAGTTTTCATTACACATGTTCTACCAGAGTATGACCGACGAGGTGGTATGGATATTGGACTGGAGACTGTTGAGGATGGAGCAAAATATCACACTTCAAATTATACATGGAAATTCAGATTGATGAATAGGGTTCAGCGAATGGAGTGGCCAGCCAATTCTCCAGACCTCAACCCTATTGAAAATATTTGGTCTTGGTTTAAGAGAAGGTTTAGAGATCAATGTCTAGACTCTAA
>Ga0307515_10017986_pt1 | contig 12830 bp, 6 predicted proteins | sample 17_EM_MG_FD_194513 | JGI IMG/M metagenome (GOLD analysis project Ga0307515, IMG submission 194513) | Populus trichocarpa ectomycorrhiza microbial communities from riparian zone in the Pacific Northwest, United States - 17_EM | ecosystem: Host-associated > Plants > Roots > Unclassified | place... | reverse complement strand
CAACACTAGAACTACAACCTGGAATCATCCATGTCCAGATAAACCTTGGAAGAGATTTGACATGGCATTTGACGAGCTCAAGAGATCAACAACTTTATCTCCTCTGTCTCCGCTGGCTAATCTTTTCCTTCTTGCCGGCGATATCCACGCGACACTTTATACTGGTTCAAAAGCTATACATAACAAGCTCCTCCCAATGAAATAATAATAACCATTATAATATTATGTGAATTATAATATTATGTGAAGCCAACAAAGTACTCAGTACGAGCAAACACTTGGATGGAAGACTTGATGCCCTTCCCTACCAAATAAATAAATAAATAAAATAACAAGACATGAAGCATTTTGTACATAGAATATTTTTAGGAATTATTTTTAATTTATTTTTTCATTTTTATATTATTTTGATGGGTTATATCAAAAATAAATTTTAAAAAATAATAATAAAATTATTATTTTAATATATTTTCATATAAAAAAACTATAAAAAATAATTGTTGTCACAATACGAAACAGATTTTCTAACAAGTTCTTCTTAATCAAATCATCATAATCATTATAACATAATGTGAAAGCAAAAATGTCATCGTCACGCACACTTGGAATCAAGATATGGAAGGTGTTTATGAGTGTTATGAGAGTTATTTTTTAAAGTGTTTTTCAATTGAAAATACATTAATATATTATTTTATTTATTTTTAAAAAATTATTTTTTACATCAACACATCAAAACAGACAAACAAAACCTAAAAAAAAGTTAATCCAACAAAATAAAAAAAAAATCAAAATTTCTAAAACACTGTTTATGCCATAAAAACAAATAGCTGCTAAATGCCCTTTCCCACTGCATCACAAATAAAAAGACTTAAGCCTTTTGTACATGGAAAATTTATGAGAAGTCAACAATGTGCACCCTCTGTAATGTCGTGAGAAAATACTTGGATTTAAAATTTTTTAATTTTTTTAATTTTAAATTAAATTTTTTATATTTTTATTTCATTTTGATTTCCTATATCAATTACCTCGTAAAAGTTACCATCTCTGCTGCTTCTATGTTTCTTCTCTCAACTGAATGGGTTGAGAGCTAAATTTCCTTTCGAGGTTGTTGAGTGAATTGAAGTTTAAAATTCTCTTAATTCATTATTGTGTTCATTATATTTGTTCTTTATGCTTATGTCCAACCACCTGTTAAAGACAATGCTATGAGATGATCACTTCCTGTTTAAGGTGGAGGTTTAGCAAGATAAACATGTTTAGCTTTTGGTTCTTAATTGCTAAAAATCTATTTTAGGCAAGAGATAACTTCACAACAAGAGAGTTATCTGTTCACTTTTGCCAATTTTGAATTAAAGAAGGAGAAAACTGATGGATCAGGCTTTAGTTTGCGCTACATATTTGACCCGTGTTTCACCATGGTTTAGATATTTTTTTTTCAATAAAAAATTTATTTATAGACTTTTTCAACACGTTTTTGTATTTAAAAAAAATTCTAAGTGAAAATTAAAAAACTTATATATACATTTAATCAAATAAATTAAGAACTATTTGTGTTAATAAGTGAAAAAATCCATAAACGATGACTAAATATAAAAATTAGAAAAATCAAGAGACATAGATCAAGATATTTAATTTCACAAGATATGACATTTACGCGGTTGTATTTGCTAATTTGTTAGTTAAGATAATGTTTTTATTCAATCAAACGATAATAAAAATAAACACACATATTAAATTGATTGAATAAAATAAAAGAGAAAAAATAATATGCAAGGCTACACATATTAGAAATATTGTTTGAAAATAAATTTCCTTTTATTTTCAAAAATAAAGTTCATTCTACCTAGAGACGCCTTTTTTTATATTTTTTTTCAATTGATTATTAACTCATTTCAAAGTTCACTATATAAATACTAGAAGAATGTTTTATTTTTGTAATGTGAGATTTTAAGCCCTTTAGTATATATACTCTATATTCACAAGAAAAAAATTATATTTTTTCAGCGTAGGATAATAAACCTTTTTGGTTTAAGTACTTCAACTTAGAAGAATAAGATAGTTTCTTTTCAATGTGGTATAAAAACCTTTTAAAATAATTTTTTAAACTTAATTATTTATAATATATATAGCTATTGGGTCTGGCTCGTAGCCAAACCTAGATATAACCAATTTTAATTTTTTGCCTCTTTAGATTTTTTTTCTTTTCACTTATGTAATTTTTTTTTCATATTGTAAAATTAAAATAAATTAATGAGACTTTTTATATATTGTACAAAAGTTGGGTGATTATATATTTTTTTTTATTTGAGGTTGGGTTGGTTGAATTTTTTTCTGCCAGCATTGGGTCCTGCTGCCTAGCAAGACCCAATAACGTTAGCCCCTGCTGCAAGGTGGGATCCAATAAGGTTGGGCCTTATCTCTGTTAGGACCTAATAGAGTTGGGCCTAGCTGGCGTCCGGACCACATAGAGTTAGGTTGTTTAATATATTCTCTTTATTCTTTATAATTTTTACATTTCAAAAAAAAAATTATTATTGATTTGTTGCGGAGTGTATATCTATATGCTTGTATATATATAAAGACATCTGCCAAATTATTTGGATACATTGTGATTTTGCAAAATCACAGTTATATTAAAATCATGATTTAAAATAGCAGGTTTTTAAAAAATACGTTGTGTTTTCTATAAAAAAAAAAAATTAAACCATTTTATTTCTCTAATAGTATCATTTTTAAAAAAAACAAATCCTATTATTAGGGCAGAGTAACATGTTCTTTCCAATGAAATCATAATAACCGTTATAATATAATGTGAAGTCAACAAAGTCCTCTGTACGCTCAAACACTTGGATCGAAGACTTAATGCCCTTCCTTACCAAATCAATAATAATAATAATAATAATAATAATAATAATAATAACCTGAAGCTTTTTGTACATATTAAATTCCTAGGAGTCAACAATATGCACCCTTTGTACATGAGAAAATATTTTCATGTTATAATATAAAAAATAATTTTAAAAAATAAAAAAAATATTATTTTGATGGATTTTCAAATAAAAAATATTTTAAAAAATAACTATAACTACAATACCAAATTAGTTGTTCAGTAAATTCTTCTCAATCAAATCACCATAACCATTATAATATAACGTGAAAACAAATAACAATTGTTTTTTAATGTGTTTTTTTATTAAAAATATATTAATGTAATATTTTTTTTAAAGAATTATTTTTTTACAACAACAAATCAAAATAAACTGAAAAAACAAAAAAGATAAAAAAAATTATAAAAACATTGTTTATACCATAAAGACAACCTAACTCTATTGTTTGAAAGACTAGAAGAAATAAAATGTTAAAAGGTAAAATTAAAAATAAAATTGATAACAAGCAACAGCAAGCAAAAACCAGGAAAATAATGGCAAATGAAATTATCAATTATCAAACATCAATGTTCCCTCTGGTTTGAACTTTGAATTATGGTAACTACATACGTATGGATAAACGATCTCGAAGAGCAGAGAATCACCTCCATACAGGCTTTCTTTATTGGTGGCACAAACTGATGATTTTGTATACTCAACTGGAGAAATTCAAACGAGATAAGTACAAAACATGCACCCACTAATTCCCTTTGTGAAAATAAAGCAAAAGAAAATACTGCCAAAACCATATAAACTAGTCTCTAATTGTAAAAAACTTCCATTTATTGTTTACTTCAACTGTGATGCCCAGGAATTCTTGTGCTTGTACCATTAATTAAATACATTTAAGCATACCCACATGTTCCATACTGACATCTAACCCCCGGAGCACGCTTCTTGGTGCACTTTCCACAATGATTAACGTTGGAAATTAATGATATTTGTACATCTTCCATTGCAGCAAGACTCTCCAAATTTGCTCTTGTTACCACATATTCCACAGTTGTTCTCGTCTCCAGGAACATTCCGGCAATGTTTCTTGCAACAATAAAGTAGGCCCGTGCCCTTGTTAGCTGAAACGCCATTACATATGTTATTACGCTCAGCGTTGCATCGTGTACCTTTCTTTATTACACTTGCCAAGAACCGGCTTCTTGATCTGAAATCTTCTAGTGGGGTGTCAAGAACATACTCTTCGTCATCGTCTTCTATATCGGATGATAAGGTTATCTGAGTGTTCAAGGCTAGGAGGATGTAAAAGAATAGTAATTAAAATAATGAGAGTAAAATTGATATAAATATAAATTAAACATTATATATTTAATTTTAAAAAAAGCTGACATGGAACTTGAGGCTAGGAGAAAGAGAAGAGGAAGGAAATGAAAAAAAGCCATGCACATGTACTTGACCACTAGAAAAAGGATGTTGTGATGCTTCCAATGCTGTCACAAAAGACAGTGTTTGTTCGCTGATAGATGTTGCATGCGCTGCCCAAAGAGTACGGACACCTCCCAAACACCAGCATCAACCACTTTTTTATTTTTTAATCATATTTATATTTTTAAAAGACTAAAATGCCCCTAATTCACATCGATTATAACTAAGAAGTCACGATGAAAATACAAAAAAATCCCGAACATCAATTTTAATGTTTTTTGCATTTAAGGGTAATATAGTCATTTAACTGCACTATCAAAATATTAAAAGACTGAAACACCCAAGGATCCTAGTTTTAAAAATTTTACTTTTAAAGATATTTAAGTTATTTCACTGTATTTTTAAAATGTTTAAAAACTTATTTATCTTCATTTAATATGATAATAATAAACGGATCACATAAAAAGAGTATTGTTTTTAATAACTGATTAAATGATTTTATTTTAAAAGAGCAAAATAGTGACGTCATTATTTTAATACGCAATTATATGTGTCTTTAATGTACAATAAACTACTAAGCTGTTAGTTTTTTTATTTTTTTTATTTTTATAGACAAAGCAATGATTTCAGTTTTCATGGGACACGTGTTTAGTTTTCATTTCCAGTTGCAAATTAGGGTGGGGTGGATTTAGTGTTTCAGTTCGCTTGGTTATCGGCTGGTTCATAAATAAAAAAGTCTTCATGGGTGAAATTTCACCGGGTCATCCAGATTCCTGATCGACCCGGTACGTCAAGCGGGTTTTGTTAAGCCAATTACTGGTTTAATTTTTAATTGATACAGATCCAGCCAAGGCCACGTGTCACCAAACAAATGAAAAAAAAAAGAGAGCGAATAACAAACACAACCAATATTATAATAATATAATGTGAAGGCAAAGAATTCCTCTGGGGTCGAAGACTTGATGCCCTTTCCTACCACATCACAACTAAACAAAGAACAAGACATGGAGCTTTCATGTACATGGGGAATTTCCAGGAAGTCAACAATGTGCACCCTCTGTACATGAGAAAGTATTTGGATTTGAAACCAAATCTAAGGTTGATTTGGTCAAAAGGCAGTGTTTTGGATTATATTGGTTAAGTTAATCTAAAAAAAATTAAAAAAATTATCTGGAATTTTAATATTTTATATAAAAAATTTTAAAAACAATTTATATGAATGGAATATATATATCATAAACATTGAAGTTTAAAAAATTATTTTAAAATATTTTTCAACTTTTAAAAATCGTAAGTAACGCCTATAGTACCTCAACCTTCCCTTTTGTTCTTGCCCCTCCTAATTGATTTAATAGTTTTCATTTCCAGTTGAAAATTAGGGTGTTTCAGTTCGCACGTTTACTTGCCCGGTAAAGTGGATTTTGAGTTTGGCAGGAAACGCGGTGGAAATCATGTTTTTAAATATTTTAATTTTTTTTATTTAAAATATTTTTTTAATATTTTTAGATCGTTTTTATATATTGATATAAAAAATAATTTAAAAAAATAAAAAAAATTGATACATTTTTAAATAAAAATACTTTAAATCGTTATAGGTATCACAATTCCAAACAAACCCACTACACCAATTACCTAGCTAAAGTCCCGGTTACCAAACAAATAACAAACACAAATCATAATCAAATCAACAATTACAATGTGAAGGCAAGGAAGAGTGCGTTAAACCCTCTAGCTAGTTAATATGTTGGACCACAACAGCAAAGGGTTTGCTAGCATGTTCTCTCTTTACTGCTTAGAACAACCCTCTAGCCTTGATCAGAGTGATTCCTTTGTTGTGTTAGTGAAATTGTTGCTATTGATGATGTTGGAATTTAAGATCCTTTAATCAGTTAAACTCATCATTCACAAACATTTTGCCTTCATCAGGGAAATGAGCTACAAATAAGGCAAGCAGATCTTTACCTCAGTGAAGGCGAGGAATTGAGTTTCTATGAAGTACTATTACGAGCACGACAGAGAAGAGAGATAGTAATTGGTTACCGTGCAGCTAATGCTGAAAAGGCTGTTATCAATCCGCCTGCCAAAAGTGAGAGACGTAGGTGGTCACTGAAAGATGTCTTCGTGGTAATTGCAGAGAAGGAATGAGGATGAACATGATATTCTTTGAAAACATTTGACGGACACCGATGAAAACAGCAATAGGAAGTGTTTGTTAGTTTCTGCCGAGTCTGCAAAAAGAAAGAAAGAAATACTACAGATGTACAGTCACATCTAGTATATTTCTTGTACAAAAACTCAACCTCAAAGTTTTGGATTTTTCTCGCTACCTAAGTACCATGAAAGAGCTGTAACGTTTCCCAGGACAGGTGTTTGTAGCACGAAAAAATGACGAAGCAAAATTCATAATTATTTAAGATTAAAAAACAAAAAAACAAAAGCAATTAAAAAATTGAGAACCAAATTTTGTATAAAAATAAAATGAAATAAAATAATGAGGGACTAAATTGAGAAGTAAAATAAATCAAGAAAAAAAAATACAATCAAATGAATGAGTAGCAAATTGCATAAAAAATCAAATGAAATAAAATTACAATGGATGAAATAAAAAAAATTATCAAGAAAAATGATAAAAAAAACAAAAAAATAGCAACTAAAAGAACGAGGACCAAATTGGATATAAAAACTAAATGAAATAAAATGTCAAAAGATGAAATTGAAAAAAAATCAATTTTAAAAAAGCATTAAAAACAAAAAAAAGTAATAATTAAAATAATGAGAACAAAATGAATACAAATACAAATTGAACATAACATATTTAATTTTTAAAAGAGATGACATGAAACTTGAGGCTAGGAGAGAGAAAAGAATGAGGAAAAGAAAAAAAGTGTATTGTAGCTTAATCACTACGCTGCTATGCACGCATCCCTGACCACTGGAAAGAGGATGTTGTGATGCTTTCAATGTCGTCACAAAAGTAGCGTCTGCTCACTGAGAGATGTTGTATGTGTTGTCCAAAAAACATGGACGCTTCCCAAACACACATATTAACCATTTTTTATTTTTTTAATTATATTTATAACTAAATTACCCTTAATTTACATTGATTATAACTAAAAAGCCATGGTGAAGATACAAAAATAAACCCCTAAATATCAATTTTATTTTTTTTTGCTTTCAAGAACAATATAGTAATTTCATTGTACTATCAAAACATTAAAAAACTGAAATATCCATGGATCCTAGTTTTAAAAATTTTACTTTTAAGGATATTTAAATTATTTTACTTTGTTTTTGTTTAAAAACTGTTTTGTTCTCCTTTAATGTGACAAATTGACCATGATAATAGATCACATGAAAAGAATGTATTACTTTATTATTTCAATCCACAATTATATATGTCTTTAATGTACAATAAATGATTGGGGTGGAGTAACAAGTTATTCCCAATCAAATCATCTCTATAATATGAAGGCAAAGAAGTCTTCTAGGGTCGAAGACTTGATGCCCTTTCCTACCATATCACATATAAACAATGAACAAGACCGGAAATTTCCAGGAAGTCAACATCTTTTTTCTTTGAGTTACTTTCGCTCTCTCCCTACAGGCTTACCCTGCCACCAGAGTCTTACTCTTGTTTCTTCGACTGTCTCTCCACAAAACAACGGCGGGGTTTTTCTTGTTTCTCTCTATCTTTTTGTTTGTTTATATCTGTAGATTCATCATACGAAACCGTCACATATCTACATCGCCATCTACTCCTTCCACCTTAACCACCGCCCAGCTACAAGGAATGAAAAATGATGTCTTCCTTAGTTTCAAAGGAGAAGACACTCGTTTTGATTTTACCAGCCACCTCTATACCGCTTTGAACCGGAAACAAATCCTAACTTTCATAGATTATCAGCTTGTGAGAGGAGATGAGATCTCGGCATCACTTCTGAGAACAATTGAAGAGGCCAAGCTTTCTGTGATTGTTTTTTCTTAAAACTATGCATCTTCCAAATGGTGCTTGGAGGAGCTTGCAAAGATTTTTGACCGTAGAAAAAATAATGGACAGATAGTTATTCCGGTATTCTACCAGGTGGATCCATCCCATGTAATAAATCAAACAGGAGGCTTTGGGGATGCATTTGCTAGACTTATAAAGAAGAAAGCTTTGACGATGGACAAAGAGCAGAGCTTCAGAGACGCTTTGAAGGATACAGCCACTCTATCTGGATGGACCTTGGGGAATTCTGAGTAAGCTCTTGAAATATATCCCATGAGAAAATATTCGTTCTTTTGTTGAGTATTTGAAATTTAATTTTAAATTATTGACAATGATGATCTCTGTATTTATTTAATTTGATTTTGAAAACGTTGTAGCGAAACACTTGTACATATCTTAAGTTTTGGGAGACAGAAAGAAGATACTTAAGAATCCTTATGTTAAATTTTATTAGGACAATCAATGTTTTCTTCTATTGTTTCACTTGAAATCGGGTCATTAATAGTCTATTTATTTGAGGTGAAAAAGATTACATGCCTTGAAAAATAATATAAATCATATGTTTTGAGATTTTCTCCTAACAACTTAAACTTTTTAACTGAAATGATTATATGATATGAGAAAACATCTTTTGCATTTGCATTTCATTGATTTTCTTAGATATACACTTACAAGTAGTTTCCAGTTTCAAGGATTGATTAACTATAGATTTCTGAACACAAATGCATTCTCTCGAGAGGCCCAGTCAAAGAAGCTTGTCCAGGTCTATGATTCATGTGTTACATTAGCACTATCCATTGCCAATAATGATGCTCAATTACTCGTACGTGCCTCCTATGTATAGATGTAGCTACTTAGGAGTGAGTATGTTTATATGTTTCTTCTTGTCCGGTCCATTTTGACTAACGATTATGTGTGTTCTTCTTGTTTGTCAGGTTGGAGTCTGAATTTATTGAGAAAATCGTTAGAGATATTAATTTCGAACAAATTGCAAGCCATGTCTTCAAGTCATAGTACGGGTTTATTTGGAATTGATTTTCATGTTAACAAAGTTGAGTCTTTGTTAAATATGGAGTCTACAGATGTTCTCATTGTAGGGATATGGGGAATGGATGGTATCGGTAAGACAACAATTGCTCAAGTTGTGTGCAACAAGGTTCGTTCTCGATTTGAAGGAATCTTTTTTGCAAACTTTAGGCAAGAATTAAAAATTGGTTCCATGGCTGATTTGCAAAGAAGCTTTCTTTCACAGCTGCTTGGCCAAGAAATTCTGAACATGGGCTCCTTGAGTTTTCGAGATTCTTTTGTGAGGGATAGACTTTGTCGTAAAAAGGTTTTTATTCTTCTGGATGATGTGGATGATTTAATGCCTTTGGAAGAATGGAAAGATTTGCTTGATGGACGACACAATTCATTTGGTGCGGGCAGTAAAGTTCTCATAACAAGTAGGGACAAGCAAGTGCTTAATAATGTAGTTGATGAGATATATAAGGTTGAGGGGTTGAACGATAAAGAAGCTCTTCAACTCTTTAGCTTAAAAGCCTTGAAGAATTGCATCCCGACAATTGATCACAGCCACTTGATAGCACAGATTATAAGGCATGTACAAGGCAATCCGTTGGCTCTTAAAGTTATGGGTTCCTCTCTTTATGGTAAAAGCATCGAAGAATGGCGCAGTGCATTAAATAAACTAGCTCAGAACCCTCGAAAAAAAAATACGTAAAGAATTAGTTACATTGGGTTGGATCAAGAACAACAATCCATATTTCTTGATATAGCACATTTCTTCAGAAGATTTGAGCAAAACCAAGCTACAAGAGTATTAGATGGCTTTTATTGTCAGCCTGTGAGTTTTGATATAAGCACGCTCATTGATGAGTGTCTCATAACTACTTCTCATGACATACTAGAAATGGCATTTGGCATTGTTCGTGCAGAATCTAAGTTTCCATTATAATTTACCAAATTACACCATAAATACATGAAGGACAAAAGACTTATGGGGCCATTGTAAGAAGCAACCGGCCGATAAATAGTCAGGTGGAGTGTAAGAAACCAATAATTAGAGAAATTCAAGGTTCACTAAACTAAATTTAACAATGACATAAAACTTTCCATCAAAGGGGATCTAGCTTAATGGTCGAATGCATGCCATTTTTATGGAATACATCAAAGGATCTGAGTACCAGTACAATATCAGAAAAGAGTGAAGTTTTTTTTTTTTTACCATTATCAGCTTAGAAATCAACATCTCTGTGTGTGAAAAAAACAACACTATAACAAATAAGAGTATACCTGTCTAAAGCCAACGATGGTAACAGTTTGGCAAGAAGAATGTGAGGAAAGCAACAACAAAGAAAAGGAAAAAATAAATAAAGAAAACCAGAATTTATATCATTGTTTCCATATAATACTGCTGAAGTATTTCAAACTCTTCAACATTTTAGGGAGTTGTTCTTGAAAAGTAATAGAGAGCCTGCCCATGAGGAAGAAAATGTACTGATAGCAATGCATATGATGCTGCAGCCAAATTCTGTCCACAGCGTAAATATAGTATAAGTAAAGCATGCACTGGACATTTGCATGGTAAGCAATAGATATTTCTCAATCATGGATTGATGATTAATGAAGACCTCATGTAAACAGCATGAGTAGTTCTAGTTAACCATATACATATCTTTGTGGAATCATGTCTCTAGACTATACAGAAGCATACATTCGAAATAAAGAGAAAATGGCGGTGAAGATTCGTTTAGCTAGACAGGGATGCAAAAACAGGGCATTTTACAGAATTTTTGCTGCTGATACCCATACCCCAAGAGATGGCAAACACCTTTAAGTTGTTGGTTTCTACGACCACTTAGCAGGTTTCCTCTTTTTCTTCTTACCCTTCTCTTATTATTTTCATATGCTGAGTTCACATGAAGACATTTGTTTCTAATTTTAAAAACCTGGACTTTGAAGGCTTACTGGGTTTATTTTCAGGTTCTTATATCATCATTGCATGGTATGTGTAGATGTCTTTGTTATTCAAGACTTAAACTTTGTGGGGGTAATGCATTTGTAATTTTATTTTTTTATGTATATGTAGTTTAATATTACCATTGATAGCACTGATTGTTCATAGTTCATTCTTTCATCAGTTGAAGTCTCAAAATATGTTTATAGTTCTAGTCAGAACTAAGGTTTTAAGAAAGAGTATTTCTTTCCTCTTTCGTTTTTCCGCTGAAGGTCGGATGTAGACGTAAAATGAGATGCAAGCTCACATCATGAAAATAGTGAGGGTCAAAAACATTCTATCAAGTTGCCAAAACAGGCCCAAAATCACCAGTTGTTGTAAACTGTGTTCATTTTCCGGCCTTGCAGCAGTGCTATGACCATTATCGAAAGCCACCGTTAAGACAGGAAATACGTACTTTCCAGGAAATACTCAATGTCATGGCAACTCAGCTTCCCAAACACACTTCCCAAGACGACGACTTCTTCTTCTTCTTCAATATATATATATATATATATATATATATATATATATATATATATATATATATATATAAAGGCATCTGCCAAATTATTTGGAAAGATTATGATTCTGCAAAATCGTGATTTAAAATAGCAGGTTTTTTAAAACTATATGTTGTTTTTCTAAAAACAATTTAAACCACATTATTTGTATCATTTTTTAAAACAAAATTCCTATTATTGGGGCAGAGTAACATGTTCTTCCCAATGAAATCATAATAATCATGCCCTTCCCTACCAAATTATAATATAATGTGAAAGTCAACAAAGTTTACGCGCAAACACTTTTTTTTTTTCCTTTTACGCGCAAGCACTTGGATGGAAGACTTGACGCCCTTTCCTGCCAAATTACAAAATAATAATAATAATAACAAAACTTTTGTGGTTAATGAAAATTTCTAGAAAGTCAATAATGTGAACCATCTGTAATGTACTAAGAAAATATTTGGATTTGAGTTTTTTTATATATATTATTTTAATGTGTTGATATCAAAAATAAAATTTTAAAAATAAAAATATATTATTTTAATGTAATGTATTTATAAAAAAAAACAATTTAAAAAAAAATTGTTACCATAATATTAAACAGGTTCTTTAACAAGTTCTTCTCAATCAAATTATCATGACCATTATAATATAATGTGATGGTAAAAATATTATAATTATTTTTTAATTGAAAATATATTAAAATAATATTTTTTTATAATATCCCAAAAAAATACTTGAATTTGAAAATTTTAAACTTTTTTATTTTTAAAAATAATATAGTCATTTTAGCTATCAAAATATTAAAAAATAAAACACCCATGAGTCCTTAAAAATTTTATATTTAAATCATTCCTAAGTGCTTCAAAACGTTTAAAAATTGATTTATCTCCTATCAATATGAACATTATCGAAAGCCACCGTTAAGACAAGAAAAACGTAATTTCCAGAAAACACGTAATGTCAAGGCAGCTCAGATTCCCGAACACGCTGCCCAAGCACTCGCCGGGAAGATTTAAGGTCAAGTCGTCGTC
>Ga0307515_10017985_pt1 | contig 12830 bp, 12 predicted proteins | sample 17_EM_MG_FD_194513 | JGI IMG/M metagenome (GOLD analysis project Ga0307515, IMG submission 194513) | Populus trichocarpa ectomycorrhiza microbial communities from riparian zone in the Pacific Northwest, United States - 17_EM | ecosystem: Host-associated > Plants > Roots > Unclassified | place... | reverse complement strand
CCCACATTGAGAAAACATAATTTTTTTCTTGGGAACATAGAGTATATATACTAATGGGTTTCAAATTCCACATTTGAAAAAAAAAAACCGGGTGTCTTCCGGGTTCGCCCGAGTCATGGGTCGACCGGGTTTTGCCGGGTTGTTGCCCCGGCCGGTCTTTTATTAAACCGGACCGGTCCAACTACCAGGTCGACCCGCCGAGCCGGGTTTAATAACCAGGTATCTCCCATGAATAGAAATAGAAAAATTTTGAAACAAGATCAAGAATTAAAAGGAGAGGATTTCGACTTACCTAACCTATTTTTGAGATCGATGTTTGAGATATATACTGATTCAAAATAAATAGATTCATTTATGTGAGGTACTCCCACATTTAGGTTGGTTAGGATTAAAATTCTTTGGATTCAAATGAAATTACAATTTTTATTTTTTTAAAATCAAGATTTATTTAAAAATCCCATTCCTTATTCATATTTCTATTTCTAGATTTATATAGTGAAAAATTAATTAAATACACAAACAAATCGAACAATAGAATCAAATAACAAATCATACAATGATGTGACAAAATCGATCAATATCATATAAATATTGGTAAAACTTTTTAAACCCAAATAACTAAAAGATTAATATGTTAACCACAAAGTTGATCATGAATCTTGATTGAATTAAACACAAAAAAATATGCATTGATTACTGTTAAAAAATAATATAAATTATATTTTAAAATCTTATTTAATAGTGTAAATTTTTAGGTTGAGAAAGTTATTTGATATGATATCAAAATCTTGTTAACTAAGTGGTCACGAATTCAAATCTCAACACCCTCATTCTCTTAATTAATTACACAAGGTAACATAGATCTATGCAAGTTTCAAACCCAAAAAGTGAAAGCCTTCACTTGAGGGAATGTGATAAAAAATAATATAAATCATATAATTTTTAGGTTGAGATGATTTTTGAACAATTACCTTATTTTTTTTATAAAACAAGATTTAAACTGACCACAAAATTCCAGTTCAAGCTTTGTTTCTAAATAAGTTTTAGAATATTTTAAGAATAACTATCAATACTTATTTCACATGAAAAAATAAACCAAAAAAAAAAAGAATAAGAAAAAAATTGAAGTATAGAGATTGAAATATTATTATCAATTTTGGTAGGTATTATTTTCTCTATCATCTATATGTTTTTAAGATGGATTAATAGAGTAAAAACCTTCCTTGTCTCTTCTTCTCCATGTTATTATTATTCAAATATTTCAATATTTTATTTTATTGAATGTAATTCCAAAAATAGAACTTCCCATTTCAACATCTCATCTCAAACATGCCCACAAACATTATTATCCAAACAATCCTAAATAAATAAAAATTAAAAAAAGAAAAAGAAAGAGAAAAAAGCAAAACCACCATGTGGTATCTTGTATTCAATGCATCACAAAGTGGTAATAGAATATTAACATAACAAAGCAACCCTACCTTCTCTGTGCAAATACATTGCATGTGAGTTGTACTAGGGTGTATTGTCATGTACCAAGACCCATAAACTCTCTGTAATAAAATCCTTTCATCAGCTACACACACTTTATTCATTCATTTCTTTCCCTTTTATCTTCTTTCTCTCTCTTTTTTCCCTATCTAATAGGGTTTCCATGTCCTTTTAGCTCAAATCTCTCTCATGAATTCTTGTTTTGAAGATACTTACAGTTTTTTGTTGGTGATCATCTTTGTGGGTTCTCTCTTTTTTGCTCTCTTTGGAGGGTTTTTTGGTGGATTTTACCTCTCAGGGTTTTTTGAGCTGTACCTATGTCTAAGGTCTTTGAATTTGCTGGTAAGTAATCTACCATTTGCTTTTATTTTCTGAAATTTCTTGTTTTGTTCTCGTATCTGATATGTTGTATAGTTAGCTTCTTCTTTTTTGGTAATTTCGCGGGGAATTTGATGTAAAGGCTGAAGCTTTGAGATCACTTTGCTTTTGATCACAGGGAATCATTTATATAGTTCAGGCATAAAAGTTTTTTTTAGGATTATTTTGTTGTTGTTGACCATACAGGTTTTATTGAATTTTGGAATGGGAGAGGTGGTTCATGTTTTGGTCTGGGACACATGGACTGTTAGAGCTTATTTTTCGAGGTTTTTTAAAGTTATAGACTTTCCAGACTTGGTTTACTAGGATGTGTGCTATGTTTGAAGTTAGATCTTGAACGTCAAGGATTCTTGTTGTGGTAAAATATATCTTTTGGAATTTAATTTAATTTTTGTTTTTTAGCTTTAGATCAGGTATGTGATGTGTTTTGTCATGAGAGAAATTGTTCTTTGAGATTTGATGATGCTATCTGTTGGTGGATCTATAGTTGAAATTCAATGTGACTTAGACTGTTTGTTCTTGTTTTAGGCACATGAGCAGATGAAATTTTGTAATTATTTATTAATGAATTTTAGATCGGGATTTGACCTTTTCATACAGTTTAATAGTGGAAAAGGATGGAATCTTTTAAGATCTTAATCGATGAATAATTGTTGATTGGAATTTGTATGTTAGATCCAGATTGGAAAGCTTTATTGGAGATATATGCATGTTGTTGTTTGACCAAGAATCATTTTATCACTGTTATAAACTTGCCTTGTTTGTATGATTATTTGTCACCTTCAGTTTCTTTTGTCTTGAAACACATAAAAGGTCTTGGTCTTTAGCTGTAAAAGGAATCAATTATCAACTTAAACACTTGTGCTTATGGGTTGTGGAGAATTCTGATTACAGTAAATTTATTGTATTTCTTCGATATGTACTAGCTGGATTTACTTTATTAATGGAAGTTATTGATTTTGGTTTTCCAGGTGAAAATGATTTTTGTCCTGGGGGGCCAATATACACTAACCCCAAGGAGCCGAGCCTCTTCTTGTCCCTTGGTCTTCCTGTGGACGTGTACTTTCCTTCACGCAAGAGGTCTCGCATCAGTGCTCCATTTGTCTTTTCTGAGGAGAGATTTGAGCAGAAGAAGCAAGCTTCTATTGAAGTTTTGCCAGATGAATGCCTCTTCGAAATCTTCAGACGTTTGCCCGGGGGTGAAGAGAGAAGTGCCTGTGCCTGTGTTTCAAAGCGTTGGCTTATTCTTCTAAGCAGCATATGCAGGGATGAACTTTGCAGCCAGAATAGATCAGCTGTAAAGAACACTGAGGTGAAAAGCAAGATTGAGGATGAGGAAATTGAAGGTGATGGATGCTTGTCCAGGAGCTTGGAGGGGAAAAAGGCCACAGATATTAGACTTGCTGCTATTGCTGTTGGAACTGCTAATTGTGGAGGATTGGGCAAGCTTTTTATCCGTGGAAGCAATTCTAGTCAAGGAGTGACAAAGGTTGGCCTCAGAGCAATTGCCCGTGGATGCCCTTCTCTGAAGGTTCTTTCCCTGTGGAATTTGCCTTCTGTCGGGGATGAAGGTTTATCAGAGATTTCCAATGGCTGTCACATGCTGGAGAAGCTAGATCTTTCCCAATGCCCTGCAATTACTGACAAGGGTTTGCTTGCAATTGCAAAAAACTGCATCAATCTGACCGATCTAGTGTTAGAATCTTGCTCAAACATTGGCAATGAAGGTCTGCAGGCTGTTGGCAAGCATTGCACCAATCTAAAGTCCATTTCAATCACAAACTGCCCAGGTGTTGGGGATCAGGGAATTGCAGCCCTCGTATCTTCTGCCTCAAATGTTTTGACAAAGCTGAAGCTCCAATCACTGAACATTACTGACGTGTCCCTGGCTGTTGTTGGACACTATGGCAAGGCAGTTACCGATCTTGTTCTGACAAGCCTCCCAAATGTCAGTGAGAGGGGCTTCTGGGTCATGGGTAATGGCCAAGGGTTGCATAAGTTGAAGTCCTTGACAGTTACATCCTGTCTGGGAGTGACAGATATTGGACTTGAAGCTGTGGGAAAGGGTTGCCCAAATTTGAAACAGTTCTGCCTCCACAAATGTGCTTTCTTATCTGACAATGGACTAGTCTCATTTGCAAAAGCAGCAGAGACACTGGAGAGCCTGCAATTAGAGGAGTGCCACAGGATCACCCAGTTTGGGTTTTTTGGTTCCCTTTTGAACTGTGGTGCAAATCTGAAGGCTATTTCTTTGGTGAACTGCTTCGGGATTAGGGACTTAAAGCTGGATTTGCCTGAGCTGTCTCCTTGCAATTCCCTACGATCATTGTCTATCCGCAACTGCCCTGGTTTTGGTGATGGTAGCCTGGCGTTGTTGGGTAACTTGTGCCCACAACTGCGGAATGTGGAATTGAGCGGGCTTCAGGGAGTTACTGATGCTGGGTTTCTCTCAGTACTTGAGAACTGTGAGGCTGGTCTGGTGAAGGTTAACCTTAGTGGGTGTATCAATTTGTCTGACAAAGTGGTGTCGGTGATGACTGAGCAGCATGGTTGGACTCTTGAGATGTTGAATCTTGATGGATGTAGGAGGATAACTGATGCAAGTTTGGTGGCAATAGCAGAGAATTGCTTCTTGCTATATGACCTTGATGTCTCTAAGTGTGCAACCACCGATTCTGGGATTGCAGCCATGGCACGCTCAAAACAGCTCTGTCTGCAAGTCCTTTCTGTGTCAGGTTGCTCTATGATATCAGACAAGAGCTTAGCTGCCCTTGTAAAATTGGGTCAGACCCTCTTGGGTTTGAATCTCCAGCACTGCAATGCTATCAGCAGCAGCACTGTTGATATACTTGTGGAGAGGTTATGGAGGTGTGATATTCTTTTGTAAGTGGGCAAAAGATGAAACTTGTTCCAAGATTAGGGCAGTGGATGTAAAGTCCGGGGGTTCAAAGTAAGCAGGAAGCCTCATATAATAGTCAGCTTTTGTGAGTAGCAGCAGCTTCGTTAGTTTTTGGGTCCATCAGCTATGGGTCTTTCCATTTCCACTTGCACTTGGGTTCCTTTTTCCTGGGAACGAGGCCATTCTCTCTTTTTTTCTCAGGTTTCCATTCACTGGAGATCTGTGAAGTATTTTAGCTCCCCTCCCAATATTGGAGTGCTACTTTCTTCACGGCCACCGTTCCCTGAGAATACAGTTGCCAGGTTCTGGTTCTAGGTTTTCTTTTTTTGTTTCAGGGTGTTATCACTTGGTGTTTTAAGTTCAGCCCCATGACATTCACGCTTGGCTGAAGCTTTTCGTGAAGTACCAGTGTCAATTCTGTCCATTATCAGGTTTTCAGTCCATTTGTTTTTGTAATCATGTTTTTGAACATGGTGGTTGGGTCGCTGTTTTCCTCAAAGGGTAGGTTACTACTACTAGTCAGTCGTTACGGTTGCTTTTGGCAGTTCAACTTTTCGGTCTGTTAGGCGAGGGTTTTGGCCGTGGCAACAAGTTATACAGTCTGCCACGATAACCTCCTCTTTCTAGAGGGGTTTTTTTTTTCCAAGCCCTTGTTTTTTACAGGCTCCATTTCTTCACGAACTGTATCATGCAACCTTTTTATCATGTAATGAAATAGGCATCTACCCTTTGTGATGTATGTTTTTATCTTAACGGAATGCTTATAAATAAAACCTGTGTATTTCTTTATTATAATTCTACTTGCATGTTTCCATCCCATGATGGTTTTTGTTTTGATGATCAAAGGAAGTCATTGCCCAAGTATTACTATGGAATCCTAAATTTTCTTTTCTCAACGTTTTTGCGTCTGAAAATTGTATCATCTGCTTCTGGTATTATCAAGGTCATGCCATGTTTAATGAGAGCTTGATTCTAATTTCATATATATATATATACACACACACAAATATGTGAGGCATGGTGCTTTCTGTGGGGGCACATGTTGCTTGACTACAAATTTGGTTTTGATTTGTTAGGTGTGACATCAAGCTGAGTTGTGTTCAATGCATCTAGCAAGTGAACTGAATTTGCTCACCTCTGTTTTTTTTTTTTCCTGATCTGTGGTTCTGGACGTTTATAGGAAGCTTCATAGTTGTCGTTGTCCCTGTATAATGGTTGGGAAAAGTTTCAGGAAATTTAAGTTCTTAGCTGAAATTGTTGACAAGGTTATCTGTTTTACCAAAACTATGAGAACCAGTCACACAGATTAAAATAATCAAACAGATTCAACAATTCTCTGAACCATGCATGCAATTTCCATTGATTTGAAGCCATAGCTCTGGATGATTTCTCCTCGCTCCAATCGATGATCATGTTCGAGTATATGGACTATAATCAAGAATGGACGTGAGAAATCTAGAGTGGTTCGCTATCAATACAATGAAGTTCACATAATCTCATGGATGATCATGGTGAGATGTGAAACACGCAACATAATTTCAAGAAGCTGTTCATGTAAAAATCTTTTAGTGGTTAGCAGAAGAATCTGATAAAGTGAGAAACCGATCTTGTTGTCTACCACTCTTCCACCATCTCATTACTGGTTTTTTGACTTGAGATTCTCTTCTTTTTTTTTATCTTTTTTTTGGGTTTGGTTAACTATTCAAGTTCTCAAATCAATCACAAAGAATCCATTAAAATAATAAAGTAGTGTTATTTTCAAAAGATCCCATCATCAATCACAAGATATCTCGTGTCCCCAAGCACCCCACCCATGGTGAAATTGGCCTTCATAAATCCCACCATGGAATTTGGATTCGACAAATCTTATCACTTGAGAAGAAGAGGCTTCGAACTGGGCCCTCCAAGTTTGATAGGCCTTCCATTCCAAGTATTTTTGGCTCAGCTTTCTTGTTTCATAATTAAATGCATTTTCAACTGGGTTTTAAGTAGTTCATTCATACATGGATTGGTGCATTCACAAGAAATCATGTATTAAGAAGTGAAAGATTTAGATTAGGCTTAAAAATACAAAATTATTGATTTTGGACATTAGCAGATTAATAATAAAAAAGTAGATCAAATTCAGGTTTAACCGTGCACGGAAACACTGTCCACATACTCATAGTTCATTGTTCATGTGTATAAATCTCAATTTTTTATATTCTAGTCCATTTAATTTGTACAGATTTGATCATTGAATTTTTCTTTTCTTTTCAATTAATGAGAAATTTTATAAAATAAAATTTTATATTTTTGTTAAAAAAAGAGTAAGAGATTAAGAACCAAAATTGATATAAAAAAATAAACCGAGCTCTATTTCATAAAAGACTTATAAAAATCCAATTTGATCTTCCAAGTTTCTATGTTTGCATATTTCATCCTCGTTCTTTTAGGTTATTACACTTTGTTTTTTTTTTTTTTTTCATGTTTCAGCTTTTGAAGGTTGAAAAAGAAGAGAGAAATTTTTCACGTTTCAGTTTTTAGAAAAAAAAAAGAAAGTCATCGAAAATTTTGAAGAGAGAAAAGCTTTCTGGTGGCCAGATCCTAGCCACCAAAAACTTTGATTTTGATGTCTATATATTCAAGTTTAAGAGAGAAAAACTCAATGGATGTTGTTACTACTTTAATGTTGCTAGAAAAATAGATTGGATCTCAGTTTTTTATTTTATATGATTTTTAATTTTTAAATTGATTAAAATATATTTTGTTGTTATAGGTGGGTTATTAGAGGTCAATAGAATGTTTTTTTTTATATATATATTTTTAAGTGAAAATGTTTGAAATTTAAGTTTTGAGATCCAAAAATATAATCCATAATTTTCCTTTCTAAAGAAAAAAAAATGTAGATAAGGCCTCGACTTCCAAGCCTAGACATGCCTAATTTTGTATTTGTGAGCCAAACATACATGCTCATTCTTTCAGCACCGGCACACATGCCCCTTCTTTTTATAATGGCCCTTCAACTTTTTTGGTTAGATTTTTTTTATTTTACAATAAGATTCTCATTAAATAAATTTATAAAAATAATATTCAAATAATATTAGCATTTTTTATGATAATATTAAAAATTATTTTTTGACTAATTTTATATGAATCTAATAATATATAATTTCCTAAAATATTTACTTATGAATATTCAATGAAAATGAAATATTAGATTTTTTTATTATAAAATATTCATATAACTTTTCATAAATTTATTATTTTTATTTTTTTTAATACATTCATGTCAAAATTATCAATTAATGTTTTTTTTTATTTAAACTTGTTTTTAAGATTATAATGAATTTTTATTTAAAAACAATAAAAAAGACATTTTTAGTCAATAAAAAAAAAGAAGAGAAAAGGCACACATAAATATGGGAAGGGGGTTTGATTAAAATAATTCATTTTTACTCTTTATTTCAAACCATTATTTTTTTTAATTGTCTTTAGTTTTTATGCAATAAACCACAGCTAAAAGAGATGTGTTTTTTTAAAAAAGAAAAATACATTAATAAGAAAAATGAGAATTTAGACTAAAAAATCACATTTTTTCTATAAAATCCAAACCATTATTGTTCATGTGAAAACCCATTTTTATTTTCATATAATTAAATATAAAAACAATTAATAAGCTCTTTTTATATAATTTATTGATTCATATATTTTTCAATTCATTTTATTAAACTCACGCATCAAATTCCCAATTCTTGATTAGATTTCTCTAAGATACGAACACATGTATATTCTTTTCTTGCGTATAAAATTAATTTGAAATTCTGATGGGTTACGAACAAATTGTTCCTCAAGACAACAAGCATCTGCATGTAGGAAAATGGTACACGAACAGAATTAAAAGCAGAGCACTTCAATTCATATGCTTTTGAAGATGCTTACAATGCACCCATGTTCTTGAGACCAAGGACAACCCCAACACCAATTATGTGGCCAACAGCCCCACACGCCAAGGTATCAGCAAGAGTGAACCCAGCTAGATCACCAGTTTGTAAGCCTGAGTCCCTCACCTCGAGCTTCAATCCTGCTGTAGCCTTCCTGTTTGCTGATGGAGCTAGCCCAAATCTTCCAGCAAATAGCATGAGGCTTGTGCTTGTCACCATTATCTGACAAAATGGGATTGCGTAAGCTCATGAGTCCATTTTCCTGTCCCACCATTTCTATGAACAGAGAGAACATTCATCTTTAAAAGAAAGACGTTCGATTTCCTTCAAGAAATCAGATACATGGACCAGTAAGATTGTTACCAAATTTGTGGGTGAACCGATGAAATCCATACGAGCACCTAGAGCTCCATTTCCCTTTCGCCTCACTGGTTGAACAGCTGCCTGCGTGATGTCCAAAATATTTCAGATTTTGATCAGTGTATATACATGTTCAAGAGAAGTTCAACTTAATTAACCCAAAAAAAGAAAAAAAAACAGTAAATAAACAGAAGAAAGAACTCTTATTAGCAACACTAACCAGGGATTTTACAGGGACGGCTGAGGGTCTTAGGCCATTGAATCTTGGGAGGGTATTAGCAGTCATCATGGCGGCGGCTGCCATTTTGCTTCTTTGAATGCGCAAAAAATGACCAGAGAAAGCCACTCTCTCTTCTCTTATAATTCTTCATAATACAACTTGGGATCCAAAAGACCATGCATACCCACTTGAGAAATCTGTGGCTTAAGAATCTTCGAATTGGATAAACTTGGATACAGGTAGCTGACTTGGCATTATGCCATAGGACTGCTCAGTTGGATAAGGTTTTTTTTGCTGAGATTGTTTGCAAGATCTGTCTACCCAAACTATGAAAATTAAATTAAGAAAGGAAGTTAAAAATATATAAGCAAAGTTTACAAAAATCATGAGAAAGTGATGAATGTCTGAATTCTAGTCACCTTAGTGGTAATATCCTAATTTGATGAATAGAATAGGGAACTAATCCCTGATTAACGCTGCGGTAATCAACGCACATCCTCCAAGTCTCGTCTTTCTTCTTCTTGACCAACACTATACAAGACGAGAAAGGGCTATGCTAGATTGAATTATATACCAGTATCCAGCATTTCTTGAGCCAATTTCTCGATGACATCTTTCTGAGTATGTGGGTAACGATATAGCTTAATATTAACAAGCTCAGCTCCTTACTGGAGCACAATTCTATGATCATGGCTATGAGAGGGAGGTAATTCCTGAGGTTCTGCAGACACATCACCAAATTCTTCCAATACAGCTTACAATTCCTGCTATTTCTACTGTCAACTCCGTTTCATGCAACTCTATATTTTCTTTCGAAGGATTCAACAAATTAGTTAATTGCAACCAATTTAACTCTTGGCGATGGAAAAGTAGTATATCAACCTCCTCCTCAACTCCAACGCCTGATATTTTGCGTTGGCCTCCCCTTCAATTCTATGTGTTTACCCTTCCACCAAAACTTCATCCACAGTCTCTTGAAATTCCACCCCAGATTATATAACCATTCTATTCCCAGGATCATGTCATAAACCCCAAGTTGCAATACAAATGCTCTTGTATTGAATGTATTCTATTGCATTTTCTATTCAAAATTATCACATAAGTTCACAAATAATCTCAGCTCCATCTGCAGCCTTAACATTCACAGGCTTGATTTTAACTCACTGGTAGTATCCACCAAAATATTCGTCTGCTTTTTTTCCTTCTCCCTTCTAACCTTCACTGTTCTATATTGAGCCCCGCCAAATCTAGCATTTAGTGATATCTGACATAGCTCCCCAGAATATTCTTCTAGCACCACCTCAGTGAAATCTGCTAAAGATAGCTCTTGATCCCCTCTTTCTTCCTCTGTTTCCTCCACCTCTAGCATAAACATCAGTCTGTTTAATAATTTATGACCAGGGGAATTATGATCATGCATTGGATTCCAGCCATTAACATTCCCAAATTCTATCAACATGGTGAATTCTGGATCATATTTTGGGCTGCATTTTGTAACTATGCAATCAATGACAGTAGCAATGGTGCTACTGCTATTACTAGCAAGTTTTGGGCTCATTACTTCCTTTTGACCTCGCCCCGTGGTGAAGCTAACGCGCTTTGGGTTTAGGGTTTATAGACTGGTGTTGAATGTAGTTTGGTGGTGAAGCCATTCTCCATCTCTCACTTTACTCTCTTCTCCCAGTCGGCTGTCTTCCTTCAGAATTTTCCTCTCCAACTAACCTCAATCTTGGTGCTTTTGCAACCCACAGTTGATAGTGTAATATATATATATATATATATATATATATAGAGAGAGAGAGAGAGAGATAAAATGACTGTAAAAAAACCACAATCAAGAAACAGAACGGGCTCACAGTTCACACCACCAAACTCACCTTGACAAAATCCAATTGTGCACATGTAAGAGGTTCGAAGGGACAGTACAGAAGAGCATGGCCTATCTAACAGCAGACTTCTCCAAAATTTTGCTAAATATTTTCAATACAGCAGGCAAATAAGAAATAACATGTAAAACTAGAATAACTTTTGCAAGTGACAACATAGATACTGCAAGAATGTAGAACCCTAACGAAAAGACCAGCAACCTGAAATCATGCACACAACAATCAATGCTGCTGACTAGGGACAAACACAACATCACAATCTATCATGCAAAATCCTTCACGCCTTCATTGTCCAATAATCCCGGTCTTCCACCTTTTTTTTTATTTACGCACATGGATTTGAGGGCTTTTCATACAGCATTCTATTCCTGTTTTTTTTTTGGTCAAACTGCCAAAGCTATGGGACCTTTCATCAACGTGGCAGCTTCCTCTTGAACCACCACCTCCTCTTTTGGGGGCAGAAATTCTCTTGCCTCGTTCTTTGAAACAGCTTCCTGCTCTTGGTTAGCAGATACACCTTCATTTGTTTGATCAGATAACGTGGTATTTTCCTCATTTGATGCTTTAGGCAATTTGCCTTTTTCATCATTTGCATATAAGTTGATCTTTTCAGAAGGCAGTTTGGGGAGGGATTTCCTCTGCGGTTTCTTTGGATGGGCAGGAGAAAGTCCTCTGATAGGAATCTTAGAAGATATTTTCTCATCCAAACTTAGACGACCTGATCGATTGCTCTGGCTATTATTTCCTTCAGAGTCCGCGGGGGATGGGCTCTTCTTTCTACCTAGCTTGGGAGATTTCGCTCTTGTTGTGGGTATCTGCATCAAAGTAACAACATCAAGGCCAATGCAATTTCACTTGGATAACAGTCCTGCCGGATATATCAAGAACAAGATCACTAAAAGACCAAAGCAGCCACATAGGAGGCAGAAATTGTCAAATAATATCATCTGAATCCAATGGTAGTGCACCCATTGGAAAATGCAAAAGTAAACTTCTACAGGACTTTAAACACAGAGCCGTTCATGTAGAGTTAACTAGGATGAATACAATAACAAGGATCTCGATAGCATTAGCAGGCTTCCCTGAAAAATCTTCCCAAGTATAACCTCTTAACTGAGTTTTGGTCACGAGGAGATTCAACAGAAGAGATCTTGACAAAAGAAGAATAAAGATTGTCATGACGTGGCCTTTTAACATTGGTAAACAATAGTGTTGTCCAACATAATCTGGCACAAACAGTAGCTCCACCAGGGAATACTATAATATCACTCGTGCATCTAAATGGTGAGACCCTAATAGTATTCCATAATGCAAGTTTTGTTGCCAAATTTCAAAGAGTGACATGGTAAAAACCTGCAGAGTGCAGGTACTAAGGAGTAAGCAAACAATCATTGGTACAACTCCAACACTAGTTGCAACAAAAGGCCAAATGTTACAAGCATGGACCATGGAACAACTGAAACTAACCAAGCAAGGATGCAAATGGCAGCAAGATAATCGTGTCATTAGATGGATATAATATACAAAGACAAAAGCACAAATGATAAGAAAATAATGATCCATGATAGTAACTTGATATGGTTACTTCAATTCAAAAAATCAAGTTCTAAATAAAATCTGAGACAGATAAAAAACTGAGATCCGAAAAACAGAAAACAACACAACCCAAAATA
>Ga0307515_10017984_pt1 | contig 12831 bp, 10 predicted proteins | sample 17_EM_MG_FD_194513 | JGI IMG/M metagenome (GOLD analysis project Ga0307515, IMG submission 194513) | Populus trichocarpa ectomycorrhiza microbial communities from riparian zone in the Pacific Northwest, United States - 17_EM | ecosystem: Host-associated > Plants > Roots > Unclassified | place... | reverse complement strand
TAAAAAATTATACCTCCACCCCAATTTTTTTTTTTTTTTTTTTTTTTTTTTTTTTTTTTTTTTTTGGGGGGGGGGGGGGGGCGGATTAGTTGTTATTATCATGGGTAAGGAAAAGAACACCGCCATCAACCTTTTCTCAATTTCTCCAACTACCAAAATATTGAGGACATGTTTAAAGGATTCGTAGCATTCAATGACTGCACATTTCATGTATTCATCTGCACATATGCGTTTCCAGAGGTCCGCATCCCTTGATCGGAATTGCACTGCCATATCCAAAGCTATCGGGATCTGTAAATGTAGAATATATTCAACAGTTAAAAACAAGTTCCATTCACTCAATCTGCAGAAAGAAAATACATGCTGACCTTGCTTGCAAGCATAATCGGTGGCCACTGAATTAATTTGAGGCTAGGATCTGATGTATATGGTACCAGCAACAGATCCATCTCCCTGAATTAAAAGAAACCAAAGATTTAGTCTTAACAGGGGAAGGAACAGATAGAAATGAAATTTTATCTAGCTTATGAGGCCTTTCCTGTCACTAATGAGATCTTCTTCACGGAAACTACATATCACTTCATTCCATAACTGAGCAAATTTGGCAGCTTCACTTCTCTTGCTTGCAGTAACCTAACAGGAATGACATTGTAATAACTGAGTGAGATGCATGAAACTGCAAAGCAATGATAATGATATAGAGAATTTGAAACATCAATCCAACCTCAGAAAATCTCTTTGAAAAAGAGAAGCCCTTCTTCCGTTTCTTATCTGAAGGAACCAAATATGTGTTAAATGCACCGGGTAAGGACTGGAACCGTGACCTCAGCATGCCCAGAGTTCGAATCTGTAAGAAGAGAAGGAGGAAATTAATAGGCCACAGCCTTAAGTTACAAAAAATCCTGCAACCTAAGCTCACTGACATAACTCACCCAAAGATTTAATGACATTTGAAAAATCACTAAAAGGAGAGTGAAAATTAAATAAGAGTTATATTCTCAAAAGGTGTTTGATATCTTACATAAATTACAAGAAAAGGAGAGTGATAGAAAATATTGGTGAACTTCAAAAAATCAAGTAAACAATGTGGAACACAGAAACTAGCCATTGGAGGTAAAATGGTATTCACTGAAAAGGACGGCTATTGCACATCTCCAAAGTATGCACTAAGTTCCATCTCTCAATAGAACAGAAAATACAATGTCCCAGCCAAGTTTACATAAAACGGGCCAATTATCTCACTAGAATATGTAACATGGAAGCAAGAAACGCATCCAAATGCCTCATTTCAAATGATATATAAAGGTTTGTGACTGTATATGGTTTATGTAAAAGCATCCAAATGCCTCATTTCAAATGAACACAGAAAATGACCATCCAAAGCAAGAAACACAAAAATAATTGAGATAATTACCTCTCCTAGGCGATCAAAGGCCCCGGCAAAGCCACCATATATGGTTGAGAAAATAGAATACCAAATTTGAGTATCCATAAAATAGACCTGGATTATATTGTAACATGTCCGGAGACATCAATCATAGAATAAATATAAATTTCACCAAATAAAAGATATGAAAAAAGAAAAATAGGAAAGAGATAGCAGCAGACAAACCAAGATTACTGGTAACCAGAGTGACAAAACAGCTCCATAATTGTTTTTAGCTGTATACAAAGGGTAACTGCTTATGTGAATATAAAACTTCAGTTGAAAAGCAAAATATAAATAAAGTGAAAGAGTGATAAACACCATTTGGAAAAAATTCGTGCCACTCATAATCTACATTCCGAATGTTCATTATAGCTTTCGTTGGCTTCACCAGAGGTTTTATCTGGGCAAAGGACATGTAAAAGGGTTAAAGGAATACCAAATGAATGACCATAATAACAATGACAGTGATGCTGATAACAAAAGCCAACCTGGACAAAATAGCTGAATGCTATTTTTGAACATAAAAGTAACAGCCAGAAAACAGTATACCTGAAACAAAAAGAAAAACCTAGTAACAAAGTGAACTTGAACCAAATATGTTGGTGACTGCATAAATATAAACTCTCATCAGACTCACTTTATGAGTACAAATTGACTCTCATGCATTCCCCTGCCAACATAAATTCTTGGCTGCATAAATATAGATTTACTCAGTTAATCAGGAGAAGAGATAAATTTTCTATAGCTGGATGACATAAAAAAATCATGAAAATGATACTGAGATAATGGTATCTAGGAGAAACAAATAACTTGTGGGAGAATCAGGCCAGCGAGCATACCTGTGACCACCATAAGAGAAATCTGATAATCAGCCAGTCTGAGTTTTCAATCCATCTTCGCAGCATGGGAAAGATAAACAAAGCAGCTGCCAATATATTTGGAAGCATGTATACAGCCACTGCCAAAAGGTATAGTGCAGGTATGTCCTTCACTTCTTTAAAGAATGACAGCAAATCTTTGATTTTATCAGGGGCCACTTTGAAGGAATGCACATAACATAGTGGAAGAATGATTGCCCATGCAAGACTAACAATGATCTTGAGCACATTTCTCAGGACATCAGTGAATTTCCACTTGTGGAACCCTGGGAAGTTCAGAACAAGGTCCAGAATACCTAAAAGGAAGAATGATGAGACAAAACAGTCATTGAAACAAAAGCTATTTCAGAGACAGCAAATCAGGTCCTGGGTTAATGACGAGAGCATTGAGGGCTCAAGTTGAAGGTAATATCAACATAAAATAAAATATTAAAACAAAAACAGAAAATTATCAGGTTTTATCACCAATGCTGATTAATATTTTAACTCTCATGTCACCTTACAAGCTTCACCAAATCATCAAAGGAGGAGTTGGTCACGGAAAATGCAAAATACATGTGAAATAATGTTAACAAAATTAGGCAGTGATTGCATAGTAAAAGAGTCATAAAAAAGTCCGAAAATTGTTAAAGAAGCAAAGAAATGCAATAAGAATGCTAAAGAAACAATTGGAAATTTGAGGCTTATATTTTTTTATGTGATGAATTATACTCTTTCCAGGTTTTCTATAAAAAAGATTCAATAACTTTACCATGTTACCTTGATTATAAAGGATAATGAAAGAAGAAGGTTATAGATAACAATAATTTCCCGTTAATATTGGGATTTAAGAGAGGAAATAATAAGATGGATAGAGGGAGCATGAGGCTAAGAGCATCATACTTTGGAGCAAGCGAAGACAGGCTGCTGTGATGAAAATGCTGGATAGCTGATATAATACATCCTTTTGAACAATGTTCAAAATCGAGACCCCACTCCAAGCAATGATGATCATTGCCTGCAACAATAAACCCATGTCTTACTGGAAAAGATTATATTAAAAGATAAAAACTAGAAAGATGCGCCAAAAGGTTAATAAAGTTGAATGCCTGAAGAGCAAGAATATAAAAGGTCCACAATCTGTCAAAACTTCGAAAAATGTGCCAAAAGGTTCGTGTCTCTACAAAATATGCTTTGCCTGTGCTTCTGGGTTTTTCTGAAGAAGCCTTTTTCCCCTGACAAAGAAATCATGTTATGCAGATAGTGGTAAATCATTTCAAAAGGTAGTGTATTACTGGCAACATAAGCGCACTGTACCACATCTCTTGTAGATGTAAAAAAACTTCCATCATCACGCATAGGCCAACCAAGAGAAAAGCAGTCCGATGACCTGAAAGATATAAGCAAAGCCAAGTGTTAACCAGAACGAAGTGATACAAAAAACTCAAAAAGATCTGTTCTTCATCAGAATTCTAATATTATATCCAAACTAACCAGAAGTATTCATTTAGATCATCATAATTGCACCACTGTGAGTGTGAAGCTTTACCATTTTTGCTTTTATTGGCTTCCTGCAATAATTGGAACACAATTTTCATATTGAGAACAAAAGGACCAGAAATTTGATGACGAAATGAATCCTTGCACAATGACATACCTTTTCAATTACATGGTAAATTGGTGTTATAACCTTCCTCAGGAAAGCCTCGTCGTCTCCACCATAAGAAGGCTTAATATTTTCTCCAGTAACGATGCTGACGTTTCCAGCCAACAGGCCATGGAGTTCATATGCCATCTGAACAAATGAGAGATCAACCTTATGAAGCTTTTATATAACAGAAAATGTGCTAATTACTTTTAAAAAGGATAAATAAAGGAAAGAGCATCCAACGCACACCAGCCTTCCATCCCGAATTCTGGTCTTAGAATCACCCATTTTCTGTCCTGAACTAGCTAAGGAGTCCGTTAATGTTATGATCAGTACTTACATTATGAAAAATATAGCATAGACATTCAGGCATGAAGCGAACATTTGCTGCCTCGCCCCAGATGAGAAGAAAAAGGCCCATGTACAGTATCTTTCTCTGCTGGATTTCTGGCTGGCCTTGAGGGAGCCTGCAAGAACCACACATGTAGATGTTAACATAGCAAATTAATGATCATTCATTTGTAGCTTGCTTTAAGTTTTGAATGAATAAAAAAGAGTCCACCTACGTACCTTAAACTATGTTTCCGCCCTAAAAACTTGCACCATGTTTTATAATTCTTAAAAAGCTTGTTCATAACTTCATCAACAGCTCGATCATCAAGCTGCATAGGAGATGAGAGTCTAAGCATAGCACAGCCATTAATTAAGTATGGAAGTAATAGTAATCAAGGATACTTGGTGAATTAGAAAAGGGATTAACTAGAAAGGTTCAAAAGTTATTCAAATAATTTGCGATTAAATGCACATGCACATATACACATTCACTTCAGCTCCAAACCCTGAATCAACACCAAAAACATCACAATTACCCATATCCTGGATGCTATAGCTATCAAAAGGTAGGATAATGCTAGAGCTGTAGCAACATCTAATATACAACAGGAAAAAAAAAAGAAGGATTAAGGATTAGAGCATACCTTGCTAATAGGTTCAGGCTTGGGATTAAGCCTTATATGTTTGTTGGCAAGTAGTAAAATCAAATGCTCCCTCTGGTTCCTGACATTGTCTCTCTGCGGTCATCAAATTTAAGAACCAAATTTTTAGTTACTGAAGATTCTAGTGTAACTCTCAGCAATTGAATTCTCTATTATTTTCTTTTTAAAAAAAGTTTTCTTGGGTCAAGAACATGCCTGAAAGCCAAACATGGCCCTCAGCCAATCAAGAATGTCTAAATCACCAGCTTTCTGCCTTTGTGGATCAAATGCAGTGGGCCAGTTCAAACCACGAGTGTTCCACAGTGCAGCAACAGCAGCTTTGACCTGGTACATATGGACAGTAAATTCTCAAGCAGCATATTAAACTATTCATCGAGAGAAAAGGAGTGATCATAACAGCAGTAAGATAACTATGAAGAATATGTATAACCTCCTCAAGCTGCATTATGGACTGTGAAGCCCCGGCAGAATCCAGAGGAAGGATGTTGAAAGGGGCATATATTTCTTTCTTTTCCTGGACATCTCTGGCTGCTGCAATAATCTGCTCAGAGTAAAGTCATTAAAAAATACTACTACCCTGAAAAGGATTCATGCCGTAGAATGGCCAACTGCATAAGAAATAGTAAACGACAGACTATAACAGGGACTAACCTCAGGAGCAACTTCTTCTACTTTCTCTGTTTTGTTAACAGCACAAAGCACTTCAAAAAGAACACCAGCTGTCTGATAGGCTTTTCCAAGTTGAGCTCTGCAAAGATATTAAAGGTTCGTCATCACAACAGCATTTATGCTCTAAAGAAAAAGAAGTAAATAAAACACGGGAGAGAGTGAAATAGCATTTATGCTATTACCGGTCTGCTTGCTCTCCCTGGTCAAGTGCTCTAACGTAGTGTTCATAGTACTGCTGATAAAAGCTCTCGATTTCCCGCGCATCGGTCTTTTTAACCCGAGAGGCAAGACTGGAATTATTGTCCTGAGATAAATAAAATAGTTTTCACATAACTTCTTCTGATGCTTCAAAACAATCCATGGCAAAACTATGTGAAGTTCTTTTGGATTATTATTAAAGGGCCCGATAGTTGGATTTGGTTTTAGAAAATGCAAAAAGGAAGCATTCCTACAAACAAATTGAGTGCAATAGCTATCTATGTGAATGAACACGCCAAGAATGCATTCATCATGAGACTAGCAAAGGGAACAAATAAATTATCGCGACAACCACCTACTTTTGGAGATTATCGCATTCCCGCTATTCAGAAATTCTCCTTATTCCACAAATGACAAATGCAATGCAATTTAATTAATTAGTTTCTCTCTCCCACTTCCAAATGAGACCACAAATTCCCTCCGCCAGCTCCAGGCATTTAAGATTGCAAAATGACCATTGAGACCCCATTAAAAGTACTAAAGTGCAAACAGGTTCTTATGAACTTGAGCACATTTGATCACCACCCCTCTTTAACAACATTTTTTTATTTTTCCAAAAACACCGCCGTTGAATATGTTTCCACCAGGTAGAGAGGATCTTTCGCTTGTCATAATTCTTAATAGATATAATTACTGTTCCATTACCCCCATTATGCTCACTCAAATCAGATAAGAAAAACAACACAAGAAAGAATGTGATCAAAACCATTGATGATTTAGAAACAGAATTTAACGAAAGTAAAATTTACCCTCTCCAATCTCTGCAGCAAAGATGTCTTGAACTGCCTCACACCACGACCACTTGAATTTGGATCCAGTCTATGGGCTTTCTCAAACGCATAAAACCTACCTATATTCCCCCAAGGCCCCAAATCAAAAAAAGAAAGAAAGAAAAAGAAAATAAATAATAAACAATGATTAAAAGAATAGTGATTTCCGTGTTACAACATAGTCGCTAAAATTGATGCAACATTATTACGTACAGAGATAGGCAACGCGAGGGCGTTCATGTTCGATTTCAGCTGCAATGCGGAGAACAGGGGCGATGGAACCGAGTGAGGAAGGGACGACCTCATTATCAAAAACCTCAAGAGAGAATGTAGTGGTGGCAGCGCTGCGAGACGGTCTCCGGCTCAGCATCTGTGACCCAGATGGTTCCAGGTTCGACATTGTTGTTCAATCAAATGCTAGCTCGTGAGCTAGCCACCTTTTGCTCCTAACAGTGTCTTATTTCGCTAATTTTAACCACCTGCTAGAGAGTAAATTAATGAAAATCAGTAATTATGAATTTATCTTCTTCTGTTTTCAAGTCTGGTTGGGAAATGAGAAAATATGTAGGAAAGAGAAGAAAAAACGTAAGAAACAAGTTAATTATCTGAACATTGCTTTTGCGCTACAGCTACATTTTCAGCTTAATTATCGCTTAAATTGGAAAGGATAAATTAAAGCAAAAACTCTCGTGAAATTCATTAATTTAGCATCTAATTGAATTAAACTCGGCTTATTCCTTATTAATGGTGCAGTTACATTTCTCGTTTGATTTTCCTGTTATTTATCGGCAACCAAACAGATAAAAAAAGTAAAAACAAATAAATATGTATGAGATCTCATTTACTTCTACTCTCAGATTCTCGTTTTTCTTTTTCTTTTTATTTTTCTCAGCAACCAAGCAGAAAACAACAGTGCACATACGTTCCCTCCTTTCTTTTCCAATGATTCTCATAAACCAAACAGCACAAAGAGAAACAATATATTAGCAATTATAACTTCTAAACTATTTTTCCTTTCCTTCTTAGCAAACAAACAGAGAGATAAATAAACAAACAAACAAATATTTCAGAATTCTTTTTCGTTTCTCGGAAACCAAACAGAGAAAAACAAATAAAATAAAAACGCACGTTATAATTAAACTCGAACTTCCAGCCAACTCCGTCTAGTAACAGGAAACTATACGTAAGGACATGCAGAAAATGTACGAAATAAAAAATAAATCTCGCATTCATTATTTCTTTTCTTTTCTCAGCAACCAAACAGAATCCACAACACAAAGAAGGAGGAGGAGATTCCAGAAACATGAAGCTTACACGTTTTACAAGGAGAGATGGATAGAGGAGTATTTTAATCACCTACTTCGCCTATAAAGAAACAAAAACAAAATCAAGTTTATGATAGAAAACCGGAAATTTCTAGAGAGAAAGAAAAATGTTAGAGAGAGATACATATTTTTTTTTGGAATTTAGTAACCTTTTGCAGAAGAGAGGCGGGAGGAGAGGGAAAGAGAGTCTACTGAGAGATTAAATGGACGAGGAAACATAAAAATACGCGCGCGTTGTTTGTCCGTACATAGGTGGACACGTGGCGGGGAATGAGAGGGAGGGTGGTAAGAGAGATGAAAAGGGGAGTGGAGGTGCGCCGTTTTCGGGATGGAAGGAGGCCGTTTTGAAGGGGTCGTCCGATTTTCTCTGTTTGTTTTGTTTCCTTTCTTTCGCTGTCTATTTGACCTTGTAATAACTTAATTTTGTTTTTAACGGAATTTTAATTGTGATCGATAATTTTGGGTTTGGAGATTGACTGGGACCCATTGGACGAGGCCGATGTTTTGGCCTTCGTGGATTGAGATGGTTTGCCTTCTAGTTTTTATTTTTATTTTTATTTTTATTCTTTTAGAATTATATTAAAATAATTTATAAATATAAAAATAATAAATTTTAACTCATCTTTGTTTTGACGGCAATCTCAAATATAGACTAAGGATTAAATAATAGGGAAATAATTAGTTAGTCTCTTTTATATATATATATATATATATATTGAGCTATCATAAATCATAGTTCTTTTTAAATAACTTTTTAATTATTTGCTAATTCAAAAGATAAAATAGATATTTTATAAAAAATAACAATGACAGGTGATTATTTATTTTATATAAAATAAAATTAATTATCATCCTAGAATTAATTATATATATAAAAAAAGATGTTTTTGGAAGATCCAACGTACATATGAAAGGAGAATCTATTAAGGAGAAATTATAGTAATAGATTCTCCTTCCATATGTACGGTTGGATCTTCCAAAAATATCTTTCTTTTATATAATCAATTTTTGGATGGTAATTGATTTTATTTCATATAAAATAAATAATTATCTGTCATTGTTTTTTCTTAAAAAATACCTATTTTATCTTTTGAATTTCTTTCGATTAGCAAACAGTTAAAAAGTTATTTAAAAAGAACTATGATTCAATCATGATAGCTCAACAACACCTCCTTAACAGATAAACTCTCTCTCTCTCTCTCTCTCTATATATATATATATATATATATATATATATATATATATATATATAAAAATTTTTTATTTTAAACTCTTGTTGGACTAAAAAATCTTGGGGATAAATTGAATATCAATCAAACTAGTAATTTGATGGTGCACAAAAAAAAATAGTATTTTTATTAGTTATTATTTAAAAAAAGAGTTGAAAACAAATAAGAGAAAGAATGTGAGATATTATTATTATTTTGTGTGAATCATAAATTTAATTTTTTTCTCTTTTTATTTGTCTATATCTTTCTTAAAAATAAATTCAGAAAATAACTAATAAAATACTATTAATTACTCCATTTTATTTGAAAATAATAACTCCAATAAAAATTAAGATTATTTTTTTAAAAAATATTTTAAGGGTACATTTCCATATTAACCTAGTATATTTAAAGAAATTTAATATTTTTTTTCAAATACTTACTCAAGATTTGTTAATTAATATGAATTCTACATCGATCATTCAACATTACCATGAAACAAATATCGAGAAGAAATTATTATTATTATTATTATTATTATTATTATTATTATTATTATGTACAAACTAATTTATTGTTAGAAACAAGAGTGGTAAGTCAAAAAAACAAAAGTAAGGATCGAAATACTACGGTACTTGCACCTAAATTAAAATTGAGTTCTTGGAGTGATGAGAAGGCATGCTCATTCTAATCATCCAGCCCCTATTTATATAAGAAAAATCCATTCATTTTATAAATTTAGTTGTTAAATACGTGCTTTCTACGTGATTCATGTTGATATTTCCTACATAGAGGAATAAAGGAAGAGAATGTTTGGTGATAACTTAAAATATATTCAATATTCTAGTTAATTTTCTAATCTATTTAATTGATGACTTTTGTATCGTTTTTTTCTATCTAATTTTTAAATTATGTTTATTTTCTTATAATCAAAAGAAAAAAAATTAATTTGCTAATAATAATATACTAAAATCAGTTCCAATATTGTTATTTTTGCAATCTGAATTGGTTTTGAGTTTCTGTGTTATGTTTTTTTTTTTGTCTCTCTTTTTTTTTACATTATTATTGGTTTTCATCATTTTATTTTTATCACATAGTATGAAGATTTTTTTTTTATTTTGTCGGTTGTCGGTGATTTAGTATTCGTTTTTATAGTGGTTTTTTCTTTTTAATATTTTTTAGTAAAGTCTTTTTTACTCGTTAATTTTTCATGTATTTTCTATATTAGATTTCTTGGATCTTATTTAGATTATGCAGGGAGTGTGAGGCTAGAATTGTCCATGAAGAAAATGATGAGCTAGTGGAGGCTAGTGTTAATGAATTAGAATCAGCTCAGGATATGAGCAGAATTACTATCAGGGAAGAAAAAAAACCCTCTTTTCAGTAGCAGAGAACATTTTCCTTTCCCTTTTCCAGTTTTCTTTTTTTTCCCCCAGTTTTTTTATTCCAATAAAAAATAAAAATAATATGTTCATTTTTTTTAAGTTTTAGAATATTTTTCGAAATTAGAAAACTAGAAAATATTATCATATTATATTGTTTTTTATTTGGAGAAAAATAAAAATGATGAAAATTGTACTATTAAAATTAAACTTGTTTTCTGTAATATATATTCTTTACATTTTGACATACTGTAAACACAGTTTACAAAGATTGTATTTTTGGGCTTACTTATCCCCAAAGATGCATAGCTTCAACGAGCAAAATTGCAAAGATCAAAGCACAATGCATCAAATAGAATGCAAACTGTGATTTAAACCACAATAGCATTGTGTTGCGAAACGAAAAAATTCACACAAGAAAAAAGTAATAAGAATCAATACGCAATTCTGTCAAGGCTACTCCTTCAGTCCTAATAGATTTGATCTTCGGGATGCACTAACCATGTTAAGGTGTGCCTTAGGTGTTCCTTGCAGCCCGAAGACAGAAGTGGTGGTTTGTTGCACAATACTGGCTCGAGTTCATAGAGAGATTTTTTAATGTCTGCAACTTGAAAGAGTTGCCTTTGACTAGGAGACGGTGACTCTATGAGCAGGATTGATAGGACTTTTGCAAGTTAGAATTGGCTTCTTCAGTTCTCTTCCTTTGTGTAACATGTCTTGAGAGAGGGCTTTCTGACCATTGTCCTATTCTGATGAGAAGAAACTTAGTCAGCTGGGGATTACGGCCTTTAAGATTTTTAGACTATTGGTGGGATTACCCAAATTCATTAGGAATTTCTAAGCGTAGGTGGGAAGAGGTGTGGTTGACAGAGCCGAATCAATATAGAGTGGTCAGAAAACTGAGCAAACTGAGAGTATTGCTGTGGCAATGGAATGCCTCTTCATTTGATAATTTGGAACATCAGCTAATGGAGGAGGAAGGACAAATCCATGGCCTAGATATCATCAAATAAGGACAAGGATTATCCAAAAAGGAGAAGAACACGTACAGATAGTTGACCGCGAAGATGTGGAGCATTAGTAAAAGGTTGGAATCTTTGTGGCGTCAGAAGTCTAGAGCTACTGGTGTAAAGTTGGGTGATCATAATACTAGATTTTTCCAGCTACCAGCAACTAATCGGGGAAGAAGAAATTTTGTAGGAAGGATTTCATCCAATGGCGGTTTGATAACTGACCCTACAGAACTCAAGGCCGAAGCAGTTAATTTCTTCTCAGGTCTGTCTTCAACCGAAAATTGGTCAAAGACTGAATATTGGAGGACACGATTTCAGAAAGCTCAGCAGTCTCTCGGATGGTTTCTTGGAGAGGAAAGTGTATTTACATGAAATGAAGCTAGCTGTACGGATCTGTGATTGTTGAAAGCTCCAGGACCTTATGGTTATACCTTCATATTCCACAAACGGGCTTGGAGTTTTTTCATTGGAGACTTTTTTCACTTGGCTTCGAGATTTTCCAGAAAGAGAATTTTGCCAAGAAGAATCAATGATGCCTATATTAGTTTGATTTCAAAGGAGAAGGATGCTGTTACGTTTTCGGAATTCAGACAAATTAGCTTAGTGAATTCAGAAGGCTTGTCTGTTCTTATTGAGAGAGCTGAGGATGGCGGATTCTTTACTGGTATCTCCTCGGGACATGGTCGAACAGTTACCCATCTCCAATATGCTAATGATATAGTGATTTTCAGCAAGGATGATCAGGACAGCTTGCTTAATATAAAGAGGATTTTGAGGTGTTAGGCATGAAGATTAATTTGCACAAAAGTTCCATTATGGATATCAACGTGGATGATAGTTTCAGTGAAGGTATGGCTGGTTTACTAAGGTGTAGGAAAGATACTCTCTCCCCTTCAAATACCTTGGATTGCCTTGTTAGAAAATTTGTTTTAAAAACATGATTGTCCAAATTAAAAAATGAGAGCCACAACATAATTATAAAAACAAAAATCATAAACAACACAAAGATTCTGCTTAATAACATCACTATATAAAAACTTTAATTTCAAAATTTTATTATTGAATATTTATTTTTAAATAATCTCCTGAAATACAAACCACACAACCATATTTATATTAGTCCTAGGCCTAAACTAAATAAAAATAAATAAAATTTCTAAGCTAAATAAAAAGAATAAAAACATTATATAAAAATATTTTTCTAAACTAAAATAGAAATAAACAACTAAGAAAACAAATAACTTCTCCTAAAAATCATGTTGTATCAGTCTCTCTAA
>Ga0307515_10017983_pt1 | contig 12832 bp, 1 predicted proteins | sample 17_EM_MG_FD_194513 | JGI IMG/M metagenome (GOLD analysis project Ga0307515, IMG submission 194513) | Populus trichocarpa ectomycorrhiza microbial communities from riparian zone in the Pacific Northwest, United States - 17_EM | ecosystem: Host-associated > Plants > Roots > Unclassified | place... | reverse complement strand
CTAATAGCGCTATAGTTCTATATATCTAAATCCTTTATAGGTAGCTTAATATATACTAGCAGTTATATTCTAATAGTTTATAAACTCTTAGATTAGGTATTTATAGCTCCCTAGTAAAATACTAAGCTACTAATAATAACTAAGTAATAAAAAAATGGTAAAAAGAGTATAAGAAACCCTATCGCTTAACCCTATCCCATTTATAGTTAATCTTTATCTTTTTTTCTTTAATATATATCCTTTAATATAGCTTTAATAAAAAAAATTAAGAAAATAACTAGAATAGCGAGAGGCGTAGGAGGCCTACGCTAGACGGATATATAGCTCCCTTATTATTAGCGTACTTATATTAAAATTATAGAAACTCCTTATCTAAAAAGTAATTATTTTAAATAGCCTTATATATAGTATAAGGCTCTATAACTATAGCTTACGCCTAAAGGATACTTTTACTATTTATAATAGAGGTATACCTAATCTATATATAGAGCGTAAGCGTACTATAAATACTAGTAAGCCCCTATAATATAAGGGAGTATATAAAATAAGACTATATAAGATATAATAAATAAATTAATATATTAAATGTAAAAGATAAAGATAAAAGCATAGTAGCTACAAAAATGGCTATACGCTATATTATATAAATAAAAGAAATAGGTAATAGGCTAGGGAGATATTAAGGTCCTTTTAGCGACCCCTATCTTTAATATTAAAGGGTTAAACTAGTTAACTAAAGCTATAATAGGCTAGAAGCGGCGCTATATAGTATCTCTAGACTAAATAGGGATATAAGGAAGAATATACCCTATAGAAAGGCCTATAAGAATAGCTATAGGTATAAAGCTAGGTTAGGTAAAAATCTAATTTAATATAATAGGTAAAATATACGTAGCTAGTGTATAAGGGGTATACGGCTAATTAGTAATAGTAGAGAACGGGACTAAAGTAGTAATAGATATTAATATAGAAAATAGGGAAGAAATATAAGATATAAAAATAGAAAGCTCTATATATATAATAAGTAGTAGCTAGGGAATAGATATAAAAGATAAGAGAACTAAATAACCTAAAGAAAAAGAAATAAAAAGAAATAAGGGAAGAAAAAAAGGTAAAAGGTCCTTGTAAGAAGTCTAAAGGGGAGATAAAGGGTCCTTATAGGGGATTTACAACTTAATAATTATATAATATAAACTATTAGTTTATAAGACCCCTACTTAATAGCCTAGACCTAGGAGAACACTATATCCTTATAGTATAAGAACTATTCTATAATACCTATACACTATTAATATACTATCCCTAAGGTTTTTACCTCCTATATAAACTAAAAGCAGCTATATATATACTTTATAGTTAGTAAAGCTATTAGCCTAGTTATATAGTTAACCTAAATATTGCGGCTATAATAATCTAAATATATAGGGGACTAGTATAGATTATTAATGTATATAATTTAATAACTATAAGAGTACTATAAATAAAAAAAATTGTAACTAAAGATATAGAGTCTATCCTACTAGGTTATATACACCTCTACTACCCGCGGTAGGGATATATCTATATTACTACTAAACTATAGGTAGAGAGCTTATTAGAAGCTATATATAGTTAAGGCCTTAAGTTAGCTACCCCCTTAGGGGTAACTACTTAGTAAAGAGGTATAATTAAAAGTATAATTAACTTTATATTTAGAGATAAAGGCTTATATTAAAGGCTTAAGAGATATATTTATTTATATACGCCTAGACCTAAATACTAAGACGTAACTAAGTAGTAAAAGATATATAATTAAAAGGCTTAATATATATAGCTTTATTAATACTATTAAGTATTAATTTTAAACCATTTAATAAATCTAACCTAGCGAGTTATACTAACTACCCTATAGAAAATCAACTAGAGGCTAAAAAGGGTTTAGGTAGTAATTTAAAATAGGCTTAAAAAGAACTACTTAGAATTAATGCTAGGTCCCTATCCGCAATATATATAGTCTATATAGTACGTAGTCCTTATAGCTAACTAGTAAAGAGTAAAAAGAAAATATATAAGAAGTTAGAAACCTAAAGATAAGAGATAATAAAAAAATATATAGAACTAGCTAAAGAATACCCTAATGTATAAAATAAGAAATAACTAAAAATAATTTATTAATAAATATATTATTAACCTAAACTTCCCCTATAATAAGAGCCTCTAGGTAATAGTAAAATAAATAGGGAAAAAGGTAGAATACTTTTATAACTACTACCCCTATAAAGAACGGGCGAGATATAGACTATAAATACTAATAATAAGAAAGTGAAAATCCTTATAAAGAGATTCTTTCCCTAGCTAGCTTTAGTAGGCCTTAGTAATATTATAGAAGAGGTGCTAATAACCTACCTTTTGGTTAAAAGCAATATAATAATAAAAGAAATAGCTAAAACTATTAGACGCCTTACTAATAGTAAAGTATTAAAATTAGATAAGATTATAAATAAGGCCCTAAAGACCTATAGAGAACTAATAGCCTCCTAGCTAGCGAATATAGCTAGAGTGTACTTTATAATAGGATACTACCTATAACTTAGAAGCACTATAATAATAGTTATACTATATAAAGAAAGTAAAGTAAACTACTTAACCCTAAGAAGCTGCTAGCCTATTATACTAGAAAATACTCTTAGTAAGATTTTAGAAAAGGTAATAGCAGACTATATAATAGATATATTTAAAGAATATACCCTACTTTATAAAACCAAATAGGGGTAAGAGGGAAATACTTAACGCTATTAGTACTTACCCTACTTACTACTATTATAAAAACCCCGTAGACTTAATAAAAAGACTATATAGTATTAATGCTTAGCCTAAATATTAGTGACGCCTTTAATAATATACCCTATAAGTACCTCCTCTATACCTTTAGAACAAAAGGCTTTTTAAAGTAGACTATATAATTTATATAGAGATTCTAAGGCTAAAGAAAAACCTTACTAGTCTTTAATAAATACTAGAGCCCCCTATTAAAGTATAATAGGAATACTATAGGGATTACCCCTCTTGCCTATACTTTTCTTTTCTTTATAAGTAACCTACTTAAATTCTTTAAAAAGGGGTAACCTAGGGGATATATTTCGTTAATAATATAAACCTAATTATATATAGCTATAGAATACTATAGGATATAATAAAATGCCTATAATACTAATATAGAGTAGGTAAAACAATATAGAGCCTAATTTATACTAAATAAATATTAGCTAATATATTTATAAGAAAAAGTAACTAATCTATAAACCTTTAATATATAGGGCTTTAGAAAATAACTAACTTAGGGGTAAGAGTACTTAGTGTATAGGTAGATAGTAAGCTCTAGTAAAGCGTATATATAAAGTAGGCAACCTATAGGGGTTAGATATAGTTTAATATAATATTTAGGATTATTAGCTCTATATAAGGTCTATACTTTTAGGATTATAAAAGTATAGTTTAAAAGTTCCTAGCCCCCCTATAGTATGCGCTAGTATTTAGTAGTTTAGTATAGCGTAAGCGATACTTAGTATATACCGCGGGGTTAAGGTATATACTATAACCCCCTAGTATATAAAACTCTCCCCTTAATATTATACTCTATAAGCTTTTAAAATCTATTAAATCCTTAATATATCTTACTATTTATAATAGATTACTTATATTATATCTATATAAGGGCTTAGGTCCTAACTATAAAGATTTATAATAAAAGAGTTATAGCTAAAGCTATAGCAGCGTGCTCTAAAAAAGGCACTAGTAGTAGTAGCTAAGAGAGCTACTGGAACTACCCTTACTGCTATTTTCGCGATATAAGAAGCTTATAAACTATTTTAAGAACCGCCCTAAAAACCACCCTAAAAGCCTCTAGGGCTACCTCCTAAATTACTATAAGCTCTACATCTAGAGCTATAATAAAACCTATAACGCCACCTACTAATTAAGCTACTTAATAATACGTTTATTAAGCCTAAGTAAGAGCTATAATAGTAGTATGAGCTATAGTAGTAGTAGGCTAAGTTATTAAAAGAAAAGAAGCTATAGTAATTGGCGAGGTACTAGATAAGGTGCTAGATAAGATACTATATAAAATAGAAAGCAAGGTAGTAAGTAGAAGTAGTAATTCTATATATTATTACTATACTAAGTAGCTATTATAATATTATATATCTATACTCTTATTATAAAGAGATAAAATCTATCTTCTATACTAGCCTTACTCCTAATCTAGAACGCTAAAAGAGTAGTATAACAGCTTATTAGTAGCGCATTTATAGCGTAGAAAGGCTAGGAACTTTTAAACTATACCTTTATATACCTACTATATATAGCGAGTATCTAGCTAACTATAACATATAGCTCTAGTATTTAGACTATTAAAGAAACTAAAAAGGGTCCCTTTAAAACGCTTTTTAAGCCACTTTAGAGCGTTTAAATAGTCTATTTTTAGAGAATAATATATAGATATAAGCGAACGGCTATAGCACTAACTCGAAAAATAAAGAAATATCCCCCCTTTTAGTTATATATCTAGGCTACTATAATATAGAGGGCGCTAAAGGAGTATAACTATAATATTATAAAATATATTAGGGTATACCTAAGTAGGGTATAAAAGGGCCCTAGGGCCCCTTAAGGAAGGACCTCCTAGAGTAGGAAAGATGTATTAGTAAAATAGGCGGAAGAAGTAAAAGAGAAATAGCGCCGCGCTAAGGCCTAAGCTTATATATAGAAGTAGAGAATAAATATAAGAGGCTAATAAGGATAAAAATAAAAATAAAAAAGAGAAAGGAACTAGAATAGGGTATTAAAGAATACTAAAAAGCTAACTACTATAATATAGTATTGGATAGACTAATGCTAAAGAGTTATATATAAGTTATAGGTGAAATAAAAGTAAGCTATACTATAGCTAATACTATAGAGAGTAAGTATTTAAAAACTCTGCTAAGGACTAATAAAGGTAGAAAATATAATAGTAGCGCTTTTAGAGATAGAGGTAATAGGACTAAAAGACTTACTCTATAGAATAGGAATCCTAGTAGATAACTATAGGTATAAGTATAGCTAGCTAAGATAAATACTAAAGTACGTAATGCTAGTATACTCCCTATATCCTAGCTAAGAGAAAATACCTTTAGTAGTTAGTATAGAGGACTATAATATAATACTCTTAATATAAAAAGGCCTTAAGGTAATTGCCTAGTAGCTTATTAGCTAGAGGACCCTAAAATAGTTTTAGGTTATAAAGGAAATAGTATAAAAAGGTAAAGGGGCGAATAGGCGCCCCTTAGGGGTTCTATAGTAGGAGAGTAAAGCTTAAAATACTAGCGCGTCTATATATTTACTACGGCAGTAATAGTTACTAAGGAGACTAAAAGTAAGGATATAGAGGACTATAGGCGACCTATAGACAACTTATAGGTAGATAGGACCTAAAGGTAGAGGGATAGAATATAGGGTTTTTTTTATAGAGTTTTCCCTATATATATATAAGGTATAATCTATATAGGCCTAATAGAGATCTAAGTTAGACGTTAAGTGATAAATTAATAATAAATAATAATATATCTTTTACTAGTAGCTACTATTTAGTAGCTATCTCTATTCTATATATAACCGCTAGTAATATATATAATAGAAATTATATAATTAACTAAGCTGCTAGTAGTAGTAGTAGTAATTGTAATAGGTTCTTTATTATATTCGCGACTAGTATAAAATTAAAATATTTTAGCTATAGTAAATAAACTATCTTATCTACTCCCTATTATATACCTTAATAATATACCTTAAGTAGCTAATCCTATTTAAGGACTACTCTATAGCTATTAAAAATACCACGCTATAACGCCTATAGGCTAATAGTATAAGAGATATTCTTTTTTAAACTTAAGATAATATAATTATATAATTATAGTACGTGGTATACTAAACGCGTAGTTACGCGTTTAGCATACTAACTACCTATTTATAAAGTGCTAACTAATTAGGGGGGAGGCGTATTAGTATATAGACTATAGAGTCTACCTTAATAGAATTAACAGTTACTACCATCTAAAAGAGTATACAATACTATACGTATTTCGTGCCCCTAGATATAACTTACCTATATTATTAAGTTAATATAAATACTAATTAGTAAGCGCGCACAGATTAGCAATTACTTAATACCTCCCCTAAGCGATATATAATAGTAACCACCCGTTTATATCCTAGTATAACCAACTAAAAGGTTAGAAGTTAGGGATTATAGACTATTACTAACTCTATATACTTATTTAAGTCTTAATATAGTTTACTAAAAGTTTATAGACGCGAATATAGACCTTTATGGAACCTTTTACCCTTTTATAAACTATTATAGACCTATTAATTGCCTTTACGGACTATTAAAAGACCTTTTAAACTATTACGGACCATTACAAGACCTCCTTCACCCGCTATAAGCTACTACTACCCGTTATAGCTTATATAGATATATAACGCTATATAATATAGTAGATATAAGTAAGTAAATTAATAAAGGCTAAAATAAGTAGAGTTAGGGAGTTAACCTTACGTCTATAAACGGCGTTAATAACTATATTAATTTTAAAATCCTTAAATATAGATACTTTAAGCTTTTAAATAATAATCTATAAGAATAATATAAGGAAGACTTTATAAACTTTATAGAAGCTATCTTTAAGACTTATAACCTTATAGCTACCCGCAACCTATAAACCCTCTTATATTACTAAGGTGTATAAATTAAAAAGAATAAACGAGTTACTATTATATGGTTTCTATATAATATATTGTATAAGGAGGACTAAACAGAATAGACTAAAGAGTAGATTTTAGATTATATTAAAATTAGTAAACTCTTTACCTCTTTTAAACTTAATAGGATCTCTAGTCTTATAGATAACCTATTTAATTAAATTCGTCCTATAGACTAAAGAGATATTAGAATTAATCTTACGGGCTAAAGTATACCTAATACTTAAGTTATAGACTATAATACCCCTATAAACCAAAATACGGACTAAAACTCTTTTATTACTTAAATTATAGATCTATAAACTACTTAAGTAAAGACCTATAGTAAGGAGCTAGCTAACCTAGCTAAGCTCTATACCGATAAATCTAAGTATAGCGGTAAAAACAATAACTTTAACTTTAAACTAACTATTTTTATAGACCTCTATTAGAAGGCTAATATTCCTAAATAGGAGTTTAGCTAAGCCTACTCTACTATACTGCGCGGCCTAGCCCTTAACTACTATTATACTAACCTTAAGAGTAACCCCTTTAGTAGTTCCTTTAATAAGCTATATAAAGCTATACGTAACTACTTTAAAGGGCTAGAATATAAACTTAATATCCTTATATAATAAAATACAATTAAGTTATAGACTGTAATTAATAAGAATACTAAAAAATCGACTATAAAGTGCCTATAAATTCTTATTAAAGACCTTCGGCACCTATAGCACGGCTTTAATACTAAGCTTTAAATAGACGACTTCCTATATAATAAACTTATTATAGCCTATTAGGAAGTAGAACCCTATAAATACGCCTATTATAAGCCTACAGACATCTTAACTAGCCTTATTAATAATTTATAGTCCTCTATTATAATATATAAAGTTTTAAACCCGCTAGGTAGTACTTAAGCCTTTATTATAGACCTATAAAACCTATAAACTAACTTAGATGCCTACTTTACGGACCGCCGCTACCGCTAGCAGTATCTATACCGACTAAGTCCTACCTATAACCCCTATAGTAACTCCTGTATAAAAGTATACCCTTATAAACAAACTAGTTAAAAGTGCTTTATATATAATAAGGAAGGATATTAGTTTATAAGGCATACTTAGGAAGAATATAATAAGTCTAAAAAGAGATTTAATAATTGGATTAACTAGTTTATCTTAGACTATAAAGAAAAGGAAGTAGAGGAGTCTCTTAACGAGTTAATAGAAGCCCTTATAATTAACTTTAATTTAGATACTTAGGGATAGGAGACCTTAAAGACATTCCTAACTACTTCTAGACCTTTTATAAACGGCTAAACCTTTAATATTACGACTGTATTAGCTGACCGCTCCTTTATATACTTAATCGCACCTAAAAACTAACTTATAAGTATACTTATTAGACTTATTACGGACGTTATAAACCGTAAATAGGACCTATTTATATATATTATTATAGAACGCTATACCCCTAAAGAATTCTATAGCGTTATAATCGATATAGGTGCCTCTAAGAAGTCTACTATAGGTTATAGATAATACCTTATATATAAGACTACTATAAATAATAATATAGACATTAATACTACGTAAACTAGGGCCGTAAACGTCTAATTCGGCATTGGCTTAACCGCATTAATTAGATTAGTTATAGTTAAGACTCTAATTAGCCTAGTTAACTTCTATATAGTAAAAGCGGATACCCCTTTTCTACTTTACCTTATAGACATAAATAGGTTATAGGTTTACTATAATAATATTACAGATACCTTAATTGGCCCTATAACTGCCTTAGAAAGTAAATATATTACCCTACTAATTACACAATGATTTGGACACCCGTTCCTTATATAGGGAGAGACTTTATAGACCTATATTTAGGAATCTTTTAACTATAACCCATACTACCTTACTAGTACGGAAATCTACCGCCTATACTGCTGTTTTAGCTACCTATTAGCCGAAAAGCTATATAGAGTCCTTAAATACTCTAGACATAACGATGTTAATAGGAAGGTAATTAACCACCTAACTAAATACTGCTTTTTCTGCTAGAAATACGGATGTTCCCTAGGCTAATTTAAGTTTACTCTTTATAAAGACCTTAATTTTAACCACTTAGTATATATAGATATTATGTATATTAACGGCAGCCTAGTATTATATATAATTAATAAGGCAACCCGCTATTAAGCTGCCCCTTAGTTACAAAATATATCTATAAAATACACTTAGGATATTTTACGGATATGCTAGATTAATATATACGTTAGACCCCCTAAGTATATTACCTATAACGCTAGTAGGAACTTTATTAGTAAGGAATTCTAATAGTATACTATAGCCATAGCTATTTTAACAAAAGCCGTTCTAGTTAAGGCGTACTAGTTTATTAGGCTTATTAAGCGAGCTTATTTAGCTCTATAGAGAGCTTACTAAATTATTATAGACGAGTATAAGGATATTTAAAAGGAACTGGCTTTATAGATAACTATAAAAGCTATTAATAACACCGCTAGCCCTAATAGACTAGTACCTACCCTCTTAGTTTATAGAGCCTACTTAAGGATAAGTAAACTAGACCCTCCTACCCTATCTATTATAGATTAAGCAGCTATAATACGGAAGGTAATAGCTGAAATAGTTAAGTTACGGGCTAAATAAACTGTTAATAGCGCTTTATACTACTGTAACGGACCTAATATAACCTTAGTATATAACCTCCCGCTTAATTCTAAAGTCCTTATATAGTATAAGAGCGGCAATTAAACTAAACCTTATTATTTACTATCTATAGAAGACAAAACGTACTATATATAACTCCCTAGCGGACTAACTAACTTTAAAAGCATGTCCGTAAACCCCTATTTTCGGTCTAAAAATACCTATAATATTAAACTAGATAAACTGGAAGCACCCTTACCTACTCTAAAAGTCCCCCGTAAACTTACTAAACTTATTAAACCTACTATAAAGCGTGGCTAAGGACGCCCCTAAAAGCACCCTATAACTAAGAACCCCGTAATAAAGATTTACTTAACCTCCGTAGGTATATCTGTAAGGCAACCCCTACCTATAGATATATTAGTCTTAGTATAGGAAACCCCTTTTACGGACTTATAATATAAAGAGATTAACGGACTACTTAAAAAGGGCGTCTTTGCGGTTATAATAGAGAGAGACGTTCTATAAGGCGTTTATATATTTAACTTACGCTATATTAATAAGATTAAGCACCCTAGTACTAATAAAGCCTTTAAGAAATTAAGGCTTATTATATAAGCTTATAATGACTAGGGAAAGGACTTAGTCCTTACACAATTGCCTCTAATTTAATAAGTTAGTTAACGGATTATACTTGTACTTACGCCTAGACTATAGTAAACTAAACCTATAGCTTTCTACTTACAGGATATCTTATAAGCCTATATATAGTCTAACACCTACCTAAATAGAAATATCTATATATAACTACCCCTTAAGCTTAATTTATAACTAGGAATAATTTTATAGGTTATAAAACCCCTTTACAGAGTACTGGAAGCTAGAAACCACTAGTTTAAAATATATTACTAGTATTATATCTATAAACTTAAGATAGAGCAGTTAATATATAACCCCTACCTCCTATATACCCTATTAAACGGCCTTAGTATTATTAGACTCTAAATAGATAATAACCTCTTTTTAGCAGACTAGACCTTTACGGATACTAAAGAGACTAAACTATAAGAAGCTAAGTTCCTAGTAAAGCTATAAGAGCAGTTAACTAAGCAGACTCTAATTAAGTTTAATAGAGGTTTAATTATATAAAAGGGTAACTTAATTTAGCTAACCTAAAAACGCAAAGCTTAAAACCTAAGGCTTATTATAGTAAAGCCTATAGACCTTACTAGTTCCCATAGAGAGACCTATAAGACTATAAATATAAAGGACTAATACGTTATATAGCGTGTAAGAGGCGCCTATATTACTATAGTCTGTTAACCTAAATCTACCTATAATTTATTCTTTGCGGCCTAGGTAATAGATCTATAAGAGGAAAATATTAAGCAGCTTAATAAGCGTATTTAATAGCAAATTAATAATGTAATAAGAGGACTTATTTTTATACTACTAGACCTAAATTCCCTTAGCGTACTAGTATTTATAACCGCCTCCTTCGCTAATAATAGAGACCTATTATTATAAATTAGCTTTATAATTATACTTATAGACCGTAATTAGGACGCAAATATACTATATTAGTCTTTAATTAAATGTAAATAAGTAACCTATAGTATACTAGCTTCTAAACTATATATACTAGCTTATAGCTTTAATATAGCAGCCGCAATCAAATTAATAATCTAGAAGATTCTATAATTGGAGCAGTTACCCCTAGTCTTATATACTAATTTAAAGTCCTTCTACGACTACCTAGTCAAACTAGGTACAATATAAGAGGAAAGGCTTATAGTCGACCTAATATGCATATATTAGGCCTATAAACGACGTAAGATTACAGAGGTTAAATGGATTAGCGGTAAAGATAACCTAGTAGACGCTATAACTAAGGCAAAACCGTATTAAGCTCTAAAAACCTTAATTAATATAAATAAGCTTAATCTAAAGGTTATAAAATGGGTAGAATGAGACTAATAGAGTACTTATAGTTTATTTACAGTCCATTAAAAGGCTGTATAGTTTATTTACAGCCCGTTAAAAGGCCGTATGGTTTATTTTATAGACCGTAAATAGGACTTATAGCTAGCTTAGAGCAACGCTTAGAAGGCAGCCCAGAAGGCACCTTAGGAGGGATTTCCTATATATTTCTTTTATATTCTATAGTTCTATTAAAGCAATTACGGGAGCTATATATAAGTGGGTCTATCTTTAAGTACCGCCAGTATATAATTATAGCACGTGGTATACCAAACGCGTAGTTACGCGTTTAGTGTACTAACTACTTATTTATAAAGTACTAACTAATTAGGGGGGAGGCGCGTTAGTATATAGACTACAGAGTTTACCTTAATAGAATCAACAGTTACTACCATCTAAAAGAGTATACGATACTATATATATTTCATGCCCCTAGATATAACTTACCTATATTATTAAGTTAATACAAACAATAATATTAAAAATTAAAAGCTCATAATAGCTAAAAGATACTACTAATATAATTAAATACTTTTTATTCTAATAGAGTAGTAAGGATAAGACCTATAATAGGTTAAGTATATAGTAGATATAGAGTTCTATATAGAGTTCTATATAGAGCTTTAATAGAGCTCTATATAGAGCTTTATATAGAACTTTAAGGGAGCTTTATAGAGAGCCTCTAGTAAAGCTTTATATAGAGCCTCTAGTAGAGCTTTAGTATAGTTTTTAGTAGAATTTATATAGAGCTTTACGTAGAGTTTTAAGGAAGCTTTATAGAGAGCCTCTAGTAGAGTATCTAACTTAGTTTTAGCCTATATTATATTTAATTAAAAGTCTACTAATATATAATAATTTTAGCTTAAAGCTATATATAGAGCTCCGTATAAAGCTCTACTAAAAAATCTACTTAATACTCTATATAAAGCTCTACTAAAGCTTCGCGTAGAGCTTTATTAAGGCTCTATACGGAGTTCTGCTATAGCTATTAAGCCTTAAGTAATTAGCTAGTTATTAAAGAGATAAGTAGTTATTACCTATAAAAATATACTAAAGTTAAGAACGTATAAATACTAATATTAAGTACTTTTATATGTAACTACTTTATTTTATAGGTCTACCCTACCTAGTATAAAGTAGCTGTACTTAATATAAAGCTATATTATTAAAAACTAATTAATAAATTTTTTATTTAAAAATAAAGTAATAATTATATTAATTTTTAAAATTTTAACCTTAAAAAGCTATAGGTTTTATAGATTTAATAGATTTAACTATAAGTATAGAGCCTATAATGGGTTAAGTAGATATAAATAATACTACTTTACTCCTTACTTATTTATAAAATAGGTCTATAGAAACGTATATATAAATATATAAATATTCTAAAAGGATTACTTATAAATAATTAATCCCTACTATAT
>Ga0307515_10017982_pt1 | contig 12832 bp, 7 predicted proteins | sample 17_EM_MG_FD_194513 | JGI IMG/M metagenome (GOLD analysis project Ga0307515, IMG submission 194513) | Populus trichocarpa ectomycorrhiza microbial communities from riparian zone in the Pacific Northwest, United States - 17_EM | ecosystem: Host-associated > Plants > Roots > Unclassified | place... | reverse complement strand
GTTTATAAATTCAATATTTAAATTAAGAGAAGGGAAAAGTAAATAGTAATGATTAAATTAAATGAATATAACTTGTAAAATCAAATTATGTGGGACACAAATAAGTATGCCAACGAAAATCCTGGTATCTAAAACCAAATTTATTATTCATTAAGTATAAAAATTATATTTTTAGATTTGATATTCAGATGTTCTTACCTCATTATAATTTATTATTCAAAATTAAATAAAAGATTTAATTAGATGTTCTTACCACCATAAAGAGTTTCAAGAATCTTTATAAAAGAAGATAACAAATTAGTGTTTGCTTTGTCTAATTAAGTTTGAGACGTGGGGGACAGGCTGGAACGTACTTGGGACGAGTCTCATTGCAAATTTTTTTATAACTCATGATAAAGAAAGAGTGATTTTCAAGATATTACAATATTTGAATTGTTTCTTTATTCATTATTTCTGGATATGTATCATAATAATGCTGATCAAATTACGTGTGGGGAAAAAACATTATATTATATATTAAAAATCCTGTTTTTTTCAATTCATTTGCATCTATTTTTTATTTGGTACGTTCTTCAAAAAGAATTTTACCACAAATGTTTTTTTTTTTTCAATTATATCTTTTTTTTATTAAATCTTTCATACTTTTTTAATGGAATATAATTATGAAATTTAGACTGGATTAACATGACCCCACAAGGTTTAATTATTGAGTGAAAAAAATGATTTTTAAACTCATTTTGAATATAATTTAAAAAATGAGTTCAAAATTTAATTTATCATTTTTATGGGTTTAATATCTTTATTTTTAAAGTGAGGATTAATTCTTGTAACCCGTCCCAAATCATTTCCTTAAAATTATTAGCTTTTATCAAACATGTACATAACAATTTAGGAAACCAGAGCAAGAATACAATAGATAATTTTATGATCAGATATAAGCACAATAAAACTTATTATAAATAAAATATTTTGAGGTAATGTGTTTTGTCTTTAATATAATCAATGAAAACTCGTACCGTAAATTAGACAATAATTCTTTATTATCCATTTTTAAATCACTCATATTTTAATTTCGCCTCCGACTGTCTAAAAATATTTATTGAATTTGGAGGAAAGAAGTGGATACCCACTGCCTTACAGAGTCCGAAGAAATGGTGCTTGATAGGACCACCGGCATTGCGAAAATTGGCACTGTTTTTTTTTTTATTATTATTGGAGTATTAACACGTGTTGTAGAAATTGCTTCAAAAGGAGTTTCAATTTATTAAACATCCCATTTTTAATTATGCTCTGTTTTTCATGCATATTGATTTTTTATATATATATAATTTCGGGATGTGTTTTATATGAAAAAAAAATCTAATATTAAAAATAATATTTAAATGCATCAAACCGATATAAAAAAATGTTGCTAAAATAATTTTTTTTAAAAAAGATTATTTTTACTTAATTTACTAATTAGCAAAAAATGTTTTTTTTTACTTTCATAACTATGTTAAGAATTCATGTTACTTTGAATAGTAAAAGATTTAATAGTTGACTGGAGGAATTTTTATTGCCTCGAATAATGGGAAATTGTTTTTTTTTTTTAGGGAACGTTATGTGTATAAAAAATTATTATTTGTTTAAGAGACTGTTATTTAATTGATAGGAGGAATTCCTGTTATATTAAACAGCGGGAAATTAGGAAGAAATAAATTTATTATTCTTCGTGAAATTGTAGAGTCTGTAGCCATCGCCTATGAATGGAATCTGTTTTTACAAGAAGACAAATTGTTACTTCAACTTCCAAGAGCCGAACTAGGCCCGATAGAGATTTAGGCCCATAATTTACAAATGGGTCCGTATCAATGGATTTGATTTTTCAGATTGTCTAAAATACTCTGGGCCCAATGAGCCCTAAAATGTTTAGGGTCATGAATCCATTCAACTTCAACGATTTTAAGGCACCCAATAATGATAATTGATATTAAAAAAATATTATTTCCAAGAAAAGCGCGTCATATAATTTCACTAAGCTATTTAAAAGGTGTTTGAAAATGTTGTAGTGGTTTTTTAAAAAATATTTTTCATTTCAAAACACATCTAAATAATATTATTTTTTTATTTTTTAAAAATTATTTTTGAAATCAGCATATCAAAATAATCTGAAAATATCTAAACATATTAATGTGAAGTAAAATAAAATTCAATTTTTTTCAAAAATACTTCTAAAACATAATGTAAAACTAAGGTTGTTAAAATCGCGAGTTGACTCTTAAAATCTTACGATTTTACGAGTCAACATGTATATAACGTGTCAAATCGGGTTAAAACTCGAAATCGGTCAAACTCGGTCAAAATCATACCGATTTTACGAGTTTGACCGATTTTGACCGAGTTTGATCGATTTTGAGTTTTAACCCGTAAAAGTTAAAAAATTTATTGTCTCCCTATCCGAGTCCCTTGACACTCCACTACATAGTCCCCACTCCCCAGTTTCCCCTTTTCCCGTTGCCCAAATCTCAAATTTTCAATCTTAGCAGACTAACACCAGCATTAGAGGATCTTGGCTATGGAAAAGCCTTATACTGTATTTTAGGCCAGGAAGATATGATCGGAGGATCGAAACCATGGGAAGACAGAGGTAGATGATGAGGAATCAAATGAGCAAAATAAGAGATAGAAATACTTATATAGAGAGAAATACTGTGTTTTAGACTAACCATTTGTTAACTACAAAGAGAGACGGCAAAGACTCAGAGAGAACTTGAAATGCATGTCTTGCTTGATGGGATATTGGGACATTATTTCTAGGACTTGTTACTAACATAAAAGAGGTGGAAGATGAGGTGACATGAGATTAAATTGATGTCATTTTATACGTTTTTGTTCTTGTTGTCACGGGTTCACTGTATTGGTCTCTGTTAATTTTTTTTTGAAGTTGGTGATATACCTTAGAATATTCTATCATCTCACTAGTTACCTGCAGTGTGTTTCAAGACCTGTCCTCTAGAAAATATTCTGAAACTCTATCAATAAAACATAGTTGTTCAATCTTATTTTTTTTCTTTTCGTATTTTTAAGTTATTTAAATCATGTATGAATTTTTATTTGAATTATGTATTTTAAGGTGTTTGAATATTTGTATTGTTTATTTCACTTTTATTTTAATTATGTTATATTATTTACTACTTGACTGAAATTGTCAATATATAATTAGTTAAAATATTTTTCTTGCGATTTTACGATCCGAGTTTATATTGTATATTTCGTGTCGTGTCAAAAAAATATTTTTGACAACCTTGTAAAACACTACCTTAGTTATGCATGCAATTTAGTTTCTATATTATTTCATTCAGCTTTGAAGTTGTACCAAGCCAGCTTTTGAGTTTAACTTGGAAAAAAAAAAACAGAGAATGCCAAATTCTACCTTAGTTATGGAAATTCTGGATTGTTCAAATTTGGAGAAGAGGTGCGAGAAAAAAAGAAAAAGGAAAGGACATTTCTAATAAAGATAGCTCACATCCCTTCCATTCGAATCAACAATAAAGAAATCCAATGATACTTGGATTGTTCAAAGGATGACGACTTCATATGGCAATTTAAATTAGAAATGATTATTTTCAGTTCGGTTTGGTTTTTATAAAAAAAATTAAAAAAAAACTAAAACCGAACCGAAAGCAGTTCAAACCGACCGGTTTCGGTTCAGTTTTTTAGAATAATAACCGGTTCAAATCGGTTTGACTCGGTTTTTTCAGTTTGGCTCGGTTTTTTGACACTTTGAATTAGGGATGATCATTTTCGATTCGGTTCGGTTTTGATAAAAAAAAGTAACCAAATTGAATTAAAAAAAAAACAAACTGGTTCAAACCGACCGGTTTCGGTTCGGTTTTTTAGAACAAAAACCGGTTTGGCTCAGTTTTTTTCTGGTTCAGTTTGGTTTTTTCGGTCTGGCTTGGTTTTTTTCGGTTTGGCTCGGTTTTTTCTGCTTTGGCTCGGTTTTTTTCGGTTTGGGTTCGGTTTGGTTTTTTCGGTTTCAGGCTTATAAAACCGAAACCAAACCGAACCGATCAGTTTTTTAAAAAATTGTAATCGGTTTAATCGGTTTTTTTTCACGGTTTGATTTTTTTAATTTTTTTTTAGCTTTTTCAGTTTAATCTGTTTTTCAGTTTTTTTGCTCATCCCTACTTTGAATACGAGAGTAAGCTTCTCACCCCTGTAAAGTTGAAAACAAGCCTCCACACTATTTCACTTAAACCACCATCAAAATCTTTCATTTCCATTAATATAAAAAATAAAAACATTTCTAATAAAATTATTTTAATAGATTTTCAATAAAAATATACTTTTAAAAAACATATTATATTACAATACAAAATATACTTGAACATCTACTTATCTTTTTTCTTTTTAATTTAGAGACCGTTAAATTTGACGTTTCAAAAGAAAATATTCTTAAAAAGATTTGAATTATTTTTTTTATTTAAAATTATTTTTTTAATATTTTCAGATTATTTTGATATACTAATATTAAAAATAATTTTTTAAAAATAAAAACAATTATTTTAATTTATAAACAAAAAAAAAACACTTAAACAAAACCACTGCTTCAATCCATGCTAATAAATTTCAACCGATCATGTTAGAAGATGATGGGCTGGCACAAACCTGGTTTTTTTTTTTCATAACCTCTAGTAATCTTAATGTACATTAAGATGAGAAAAAAAAACTTTAAATATATAATGGATTAATGAAACTTATTTTATATGATCTAATAAATAATTAATGTATATTCTTAAATTTGTTTTTAGGATGCGTTTGTTTGGAGTTTAATTTTTTGAAGTCCTTTTTAGACTTCAAATTTATTTAAATTTTAGATGTTTTCAATGATTTTAATATATGAATAATAATAATAATAAATATTATTATTTTAATATATTATAAATTAAAAGGTATTTTTACAAAAGGACTAAAAACACAAACTTATCATGTTGTTTGGTATTATGGTAGTTTTTGTGGTTGTGGTTTGAAAAAAATTGTTTTATAAAAAATACTTTAATTGAGGTTGGTTTGATATTTACATATGTTTGGTTAAAACTGTGGTTGAATTTGAGGTTGAACAAAAAATAGTTTAATGTGTATAGTTAAAAAATTGTTTTTCAAATTGATTTTAATATATATATATATATATATATATATATATATATATTTGATGGTTTTGAATTTAAATATTGTAGATTTAACTATTGTTATTACATCATGAAATAAATAATACTTTATATAAAATATTTTTTATTGTTTAATTAAATTATCTACAATTCGATCACGTATGAAATACATTCAATAAGGACTACAGTTTCCTTGGTTTCTCGCGCAACAACATCAAGTAAAATATAATCAGGAATAAAATTAGGATTGCGATCAAATTCTGTAAATGTTACATCATCAATTAAAAATAAAAAAAATTAATTTAATTTTTTTTATTGGATCAGACCCGGTTCAATGTATTTAACTTTGGATCGGATTAGGTCTGGTCCGACCGGAATCATGTACCACTATTCACGTGAATATAAAGGCATGTTCTACTGTTAATGTGAATAGAACCACAGTGGAGATCTGCATAGCTCTACTGAGATCTGCATAGCTCTACTGTTCACTTAAGTGAACAGTAAGGCTCTCCACACTGAAAGCAGCACAATGCTGCTTTCAGTTGTCTGCGTTTGTAACGCAAGAATGACTGGGGTCCACGCATGTAAATCAGCTTTTCATTCGTTAACAACCATCTGTTTTCGTGGTTAGCATTAGATAGCGTGCGGCTTGGTTAGATAGCCCAGTCATTGGAGAAGAATAGACTATAGAGTGCAGGGAAGACAACGTTTAACCAACAAGTCAATTCATGGATATAAATGTTTTATTTTTTTAATGTAGAATTTAAAAATTTTAGTATATATTTTATATTTATAAGAAAAAAATTTATATTTTTTTAATGTAAAATAAAAAAAACAATTTAAATATTTAATTTAAAATGATAACATAATTTTTTTTTTCAAGGTGAAATAAAAAATATTTTGAAATAATTTTTTAAACTTTATTATTTAAATATAATTTAGATTTATATGAATTTTTTTTTAATTTTTTTTATGAAGTATTAAAAATTTAAATATTTTTTTAAATTTTTTTAAAATTAATTTAAGTTAATCTGTATAACTTGAAATTTGACTTTTTAACCGGGTAAATTGTCGAATTTGGTTGGATAACTATAGCGTAGATAGCGGGCGGCTTGGTTAGACAGTACAGCCACTGGAAAAGAATTGAGTGCAGGGAAGACGACGTTTACTAACCAACAAGTCAATTAAAAAAAAAAGTAGGCAAATGTTGTCTTCAAATCACAGCCATGTTCCATTTCTCATCTCATCCTGTTTAGTCAAGGATCTTAGCAGAAGAAAAGCCCATCACCAAACACTTACACCTTTTCCATTTCTCATCTCATCCTGTTTTATCTTCTCCGTATTTGCTTACCATTAATTTGCTCACCTCCTCTGCTTTTCGTTTTCCTTGCACCTTTTCTACTTCTTCTCTACATCCATTTCTTTTCCATTCCAAAACAAGCTATGGCTGATGCAATTCTTTCTGCTCTCGCGTGTACAATCATGGCGAACTTGGATTCCTCATTTCTTCAAGAGCTTGGACTTGCTGGGAGCCTAGAGACTGAGCGTGAAAATCTCAACCGCACGATCAGAACTATTCGAGCTGTGCTTCAAGATGCTGAGGAGAAGCAGTGGACGAGTGAGGCTATAAAGGCGTGGCTCAGAGACCTCAAGGATGCAGCTTATGATGCTGATGATTTGCTAAGTGACTTTGCAAATGAAGCTCAGCGGCATCAGCAGCGAAGAGATCTCAAAAATCGAGTACGACCCTTCTTTTCTATCAATTATAATCCACTTGTTTTTCGACGAAGAATGGTGCATAAATTGAAGAGTGTTAGAGAAAAATTAGATTCCATTGCCATGGAGAGACAAAAGTTCCACCTAAGAGAGGGGGCAGTGGAGATAGAAGCAAGTAGTTTTGCTTGGCGTCAGACTGGGTCACTTGTGAATGAATCAGGAATTTATGGAAGGAGAAAGGAGAAAGAAGATCTGATCAACATGCTGCTCACCAGTTCCGATGATTTCTCTGTTTATGCTATATGTGGAATGGGGGGGCTGGGTAAAACAACACTTGCTCAATCAGTCTACAACGACGGAAGAATAGAAGAGCATTTTGATTTGCGGGTTTGGGTGTGTGTATCTGTTGATTTCAGCACTCAAAAATTGACAAGTGCCATCATTGAGTCCATTGAACGCGTTAGTCCAAATATTCAACAGTTGGATACTCTTCTACGACGCCTCCAAGAAAAGTTAGGTGGTAAGAAGTTTTTGCTCATATTGGATGATGTTTGGGAAGATGACCATGGTAACTGGAGCAAATTGAAAGACGCATTGAGTTGTGGAGCTAAAGGAAGTGCAGTTATTGTGACTACTCGTTTGGGAACTGCTGCTGATAAAATGGCCACAACTCCTGTTCAACATTTGGCAACATTGTCAGCAGAGGATTCCTTGCTTTTATTTGAGCAGCTTGCATTTGGGATGAGAAGTGCAGAAGAGCGTGGTCGCTTGAAAGAGATTGGAGTAGCGATAGTTAACAAGTGTGGCGGGGTTCCCTTGGCGATAAGAGCTCTTGGAAGCCTGATGCGCTCGAAGAAAACTGTACGTGAGTGGTTGAATGTCAAAGAGAGTGAGATTTGGGATCTGCCGAATGAAGGAAGCTGGATTTTACCTGCCTTGAGTTTGAGTTACATGAATCTAAAGCAATCTGTGAAGCAGTGCTTTGCATTTTGCTCTATATTCCCTAAAGATTATGTCATGCTGAAGGAGCGGGTGGTAGCTCTATGGATGGCAAATGGCTTCATTTCTGGCAATGGGAAAATAGATTTGCATGACAGGGGTGAAGAGATTTTCCACGAATTAGTTGGGAGGTCTTTTTTTCAAGAAGTCAAGGATGATGGGCTGGGCAACATAACATGTAAAATGCACGATCTTCTCCATGATCTTGCACAGTACATTATGAATGGAGAATGTTATTTGATCGAGAACGATACAAAGTTGCCAATTCCTAAAACAGTTCGTCATGTGAGTGCTTCCGAGAGATCACTACTGTTTGCTTCAGAATACAAGGATTTCAAACATACATCTCTGCGCTCAATTATTCTTCCTAAAACAGGAGATTATGAGAGTGATAATTTAGATCTTTTTTTCACTCAACAGAAGCATCTAAGAGCCTTGGTTATAAATATTTACCATCAAAATACATTACCAGAGTCAATTTGTAATTTGAAACATCTAAGGTTTCTAGATGTCTCCTATACCTCCATCCAAAAATTGCCTGAATCAATCACCTCCCTCCAAAACCTTCAGACACTAAATCTGAGATGTTGCGCTAAACTCATCCAATTACCAAAAGGTATGAAGCAAATGAAAAGTCTCGTCTATATTGACATCAGAGATTGTTATTCACTTCGATTTATGCCTTGTGGAATGGGAGAGTTGACTTGCCTGCGAAAACTTTGCATGTTCATTGTGGGTAAGGAGGATGGTCGTGGCATAGAGGAGCTGGGAAGGTTGAATAATCTTGCTGGTGAATTTAGAATCACATATCTTGATAATGTTAAGAATTCAACAGATGCCAGAAGTGCGAATTTGAATTTGAAAACAGCTCTTCTATCACTGACTTTATCCTGGAATTTGAAAGGAGATTACAATTCACCTTCGGGGCAATCAATACCAAATAATGTGCATTTGGAAGTCCTTGATAGGCTTCAACCTCATTCAAATCTGAAGAAGTTGAGAATAGATGAATATGGAGGTTCAAGATTTCCAAATTGGATGATGAACTTGATGCTACCAAATCTAGTGGAGATGGAGCTAAGAGACTGTTACAACTGTGAACAACTTCCACCATTTGGGAAACTACAGTTCCTCAAGGATCTTCAATTATATAGAATGGACGGTGTGAAGTGTATTGACAGCCATGTGTATGGAGAAGCGCAAAATCCATTCCCATCTTTGGAGACGCTGACTATTTATTCAATGAAGAGGTTAGGGCAATGGGATGCGTGTAGTTTCCCTCGCCTTCGCGAATTGGAGATCTCTTCCTGCCCTCTGTTGGACGAAATACCAATTATACCCTCCGTCAAAACATTAACCATCCTGGGAGGCAACACTTCATTGACGTCGTTTAGGAATTTCACTTCTATCACCTCCCTTTCTGCTCTTGAAAGCTTGAGAATTGAGAGTTGTTACGAACTTGAAAGCTTACCAGAGGAAGGTCTTCGGCACCTCACTTCTTTGGAGGTTTTAGAGATATGGAGTTGTAGAAGATTAAATTCTCTGCCAATGAATGGGTTGTGTGGCTTATCTTCTCTTCGTCACTTATCGATTCATTATTGTAATCAATTTGCTTCTTTATCTGAGGGAGTGCAACATCTGACGGCACTTGAGGATTTGAATCTTAGTCACTGTCCAGAGCTGAATTCACTGCCAGAGAGTATCCAACATCTCAGTTCTCTCCGATCTCTAAGCATACAGTATTGCACGGGATTAACTTCTTTACCAGATCAGATTGGATATCTCACGTCCCTTTCAAGCTTGAATATTCGGGGTTGCTCTAATTTGGTGTCTTTTCCAGATGGGGTGCAGACTCTCAACAACCTCAGCAAGTTGATAATTAATAACTGTCCAAATTTGGAGAAGAGATGTGAGAAAGGGAGAGGAGAAGACTGGCCTAAGATAGCTCACATCCATAACATTATAATCAACCATGAAGAAATCCAATGATACTTGGATTGTTCAAAGGAAGACGACTTCATATGGTACTTTGAATTTGAAAGTAAGCTTCTCACCCCATTTATTTTCTTTTTAAATTGCCTTGTTTTCTTTTTCTAACCATCTAAATTGCATGAATGAATGGCTATATACTTAGACCTCTGGTTACCGTTAAATTTTATTTTGCCTAGCTCATTTGTCTGATATTAATGAATACCTTGTTACATTATTCTCGCTTTTGATGATATGACATAATTCAAATTTATAGTGTGTTATACATACCACAACTAGAAGAAATGATCAGTAGATTGTATGAACATAAATATTTCCTACTACTGCAGTGAATTTGTCCTTTCAGGGATCTTCTTGTGTGTTCTTGACAGTAAGTCATCTTCTCCATCAGCTGCGTCAGTGCTCCTGTCAGGTACTATGCTATTCTCTATCTTTAGATTCTTATTCCTTCTCTCCATTCAAATTTAGCTCTTTATACTATTGTGTTAACTCATCATGTATGTTAGATACAACGTCTACCTTTATCAGTTGATAAGATCTTTTTCCTGGTAAATCTTTAGAATAAGAATATAAGTTGTCTTGGCAAATAATATATGCTTTTGTTTAATTCTTATACAGGATTGGTAGATCTGGAATGGATGTGAGGGGCTAAGTAAGGGTATATCATTTTGTGCTCTGAAGGTTTTGTGTTTGTTCTTCTACTTCATGTTTTATATTTAATTACTCTAAATTAAATAAAATTGTTTTATTTTATTTTATTTACCAACACTTTCTAGTCCGGTTAGTGATCCCTCAAAGCTTCTCAAGTGGAACTTTGATGGTTCCAGCTTTGACCACATTCCTGGAGAAGAAATTGGACTTCTGTTTTGCCAGGGAGTTTGGAATTGAGCGGGGGCACACACAAATTGCAAGTAAAATTTTGCATCATTGATTGAAGCTTAATTTATCTGCTTCTTTATTCCACATTCTTAACATTTCTGGTCTCTTACTTGAAAACTCGTCACCTTTTCAGTACTAAGTCTATGAGAAATGAAGGAGGATATGAAGTCATGAAGAAAGTAATTGAAAAGCGTGGTCTGGGGCATAAAGAACGCATAGCAGCCCATGGAGAAGGGGATGAGCAGAGACTCACCGGGCGGCTCGAAACAGCTGACATTAATACTTTCAAGTGGGTAAAGGGGAAAGGGAAACGATTTCCTTGCTGCTCAAGTTCTCTTGTTATAAGGTGTTTTACATTTGTTTCTTAACATCTTGGTATGGAGAAAGAAGGAAAGGAGTGTTTTGAGGATAGAAGGCATGCTTCAAACATGAATCCATATCTTGTGGAAGCCATGAGAATTTCAACCAACCCTCCACATGAAATATTGTTGTTAGTAGAACCATGGAAAGATTTGTATCAGTAGGATATATATCTTTCAATTTGTTTCCCTTTGAATTTGAGGCAGCAAGTGACCTTATCGCTTTCCTTTCCTGCCTTGTGATTCTGCATTTTGTGTTGAATAATGTAAGGTTTATTTCCAGTCATTTTCATGGAAGTCCAGCTTTCCGGTGCCCGGAGATTGGTTAAAAAGATTTTGCTTTGATGTGATGCAGATCACATCTCAAGTTGTGCTTTGATTTTATCACGTTAATGCACTTTCAGAAGGGCCTGAAATGTGGATGGTTAAGTTGTGCTTCTCTTTTCTTGATTTTAGACTCTAAAGTTACGCGTTTTAATTGTTCTCCATTTTGGAGCGAGGAGCATGCATGCTTGTAGGTCAAAACAACTTCATCTAGCTCATTCTATCCTATTCAAGGGCAAGCATGACATAGGCCTTGATGGGCAAAAAGTGTTATCATAATTGATTTTTTTTCATTGGAAAAAATTAATTTGAAATAAAAAAAAATTAAAAAAATATTTCTAAAACACACAAACAAAAAGGATTTTAGACTTCTTATGAGCAATAAAATTTTATATTTTTTATGACCAATAAAACCGGATTTGATAGCACTTATAGAACATTACCCATGATAATGCACAAGATCAGTTAAATTATTCTTATTTATTTTAATATATATACTTGAATTAAAATTATTTGGATTTTTTTTTCAAATTAAAACATGATTTAGAAATAATGATTACAATTTTTTTTTTACAGTTATAAAACATGTTGGCAATAACTTGATATTTTTTTTACGTTGAAAAAATCCAATACCACCTATCTAGTGATGATTGGTGGCACAAGGATGGCAATATGATTGGTACTTGGTAGCACTAGTCAAGGAATTAGTTAATTATTTTAAAAACTAAAGTGATTATTTAATTTATTTTAAATAATTAGGGGACTAATTTATAATTTACTCATATTTGTTGTAATGGAAGTAGATTTCAGAGCAGTCGTCCTTTATACTCATTTCTAGCAAAAAAGAAAAAGAAAAAGAAAGATTAAATAAATAGAAAAGAAAAGAATAAGCATTCTCCATAACGAATTGAATTTTCGAACCTAAAAATTGAATTAAGATGAAAGTTGTTAACCCCAGTTGATGTGCCTTTGGCAGGGAGTTTGGGTTTGGTTAAAAGGAGATGAAGTTGCTTAGAGTGAATTCCCCATGTTTCTTGATGCCATATTTTCTAGGGTTTTGCGTATGCTAGAATTCTTTTTATTATTATTATTAATGTGGTTGTTCGGGCTAGTTTGCGCGTACCTTGACTAATCTCACAGGCCATGAAGTTAACGACCATATAAGTCTCCAGTGATCCTAAGGTTTGCAGGACTCGAACTAGTAATCTCTAGAAAGCAAACTTAAAACCTGACCAGTTGAGCTACACCCCTCAAGTTTTATATACTAGAATTCTGTGTGCTGTGATATACATAGCTTTCTTGCTTGGTTTCTCCTTCTGATTTCTCTTATCTGGCCTTTTTCATGTTTTCCATAGCTGCTCTGAAGTAGATAATCTCTTCGGAGTCAAACAATTGTCATGCTATGAACTCTTAATG
>Ga0307515_10017981_pt1 | contig 12833 bp, 13 predicted proteins | sample 17_EM_MG_FD_194513 | JGI IMG/M metagenome (GOLD analysis project Ga0307515, IMG submission 194513) | Populus trichocarpa ectomycorrhiza microbial communities from riparian zone in the Pacific Northwest, United States - 17_EM | ecosystem: Host-associated > Plants > Roots > Unclassified | place... | reverse complement strand
TCCTCATTGGACAAATGTTTGTGAAGTTGTTATGGGTATGTGGTAGAAGTTTCAGGGGAAGATTCCATCAACCACACCATCCGGCTTTGCCACTCTGGGGGCGGCAGAGCCGCCACCAGTGCTAGTACAGTATATATACGTACTTTTGAGCTGCTAAATAGAATGGAGCTTTTGTGAAACTAATATTCGGATGTTTAGTGGCTAGAGTGATCTCTAGTACGGAAGCGACGGAAGCGGTGGATATCCAGCTTAGTGTAAACGTAAACCTCCCTCGCGAATGCCTAAGAGATAGCCGAAGACTAAAAGTAGTAGCTTGTTAGAAGTTATGCATGTTTTTTCGAGGTGTGGTAACATCAACATTGCCCAATCGGAATTGATGCGAACTAGTGCGAATCATTGTCACCTCCGGCAACCGATTAGCCGAGCAGGCGAGGTTGGGTCGAAGTGCGACACATTTGACTCACCCGCAAATAGACGCCCCACTAATATTTTAACCTCATTCGAATCCTCTGAGACCAAGCGGCCTGAAACCTGCCTAACTTCCCGCTATAGGCTGAACACATCACGGCGAGCTGTGTGGAAATATGATGCATCGGAGCAACATTTGACGCATGCAGCAATTTATGTACTAGTTGCACAACATATTTTCTCGGGCCACACAGCACGGTGGGGGCGAGGTTTGAAACCAGTTGGTGCAGTTAGATATGCTTGAGATCCCCGGCCCTATGAACTCCCTCTTTATTGGCCATACACTGCACTCATATTTGAGAAAAGGAATTTGTTTTAATCGACGTCGCCCTTGGTCGAAATCATAGGTCACTGGGGGATACCGGAGCAGCTACCAGAAAAACAGAGGATATCTTATTGGACTCCAGAAGCTGTCTTGGAGCGAGGGTTATGTACTGTATTCAGTGATAGTATCACGCAATCTAGACAGTATCACAGGATTTCAGAGGCTGGGCGATGGGGCGAGATAATATAAACCGGAGTGATTGCCCGACACAACTGTCGAACAGGAAGAAAATTTGACTGCGTACTCGCTTATACTCTTAGCCATAACTCCAGCACCATAGATTACTACAGATACGTTTACTATAACAACTCCATAAACCAACACCGACCAACATTACCCTACTCACTAGAAACCCAAGTTGTTAGAAAAGCAGCGACACAGTAGTTTTCTTGTTGATATTGGGCCCTCTCCTACAACGGTTATAATACAACCTCAACATCACCTACTAGCTATACACCTACCAGCTTTGCATTCGCCTACGGTTCACCCTGCCGTAGTATATTCTCCTGCCCTGCGTTTTCCGGCTGTTCGATCCACTCTGCCATAACATAGTGAACCATTAGATTAGCAATACGTTAATGTCATTGTGCTACTTACCTTTGTAGCTCTTATAAAGCTCCCATAGTAAAACTCCTATGGTACTTAATGCCAATATCTGACCAAAATTCCTTAACTCACTGTCTGAGCTATTTTCCTTAAGATTGGCAGCAGCGGCATATATATTAGTGGTAAAAACAGCCAATATAACCCACCCCGCTATGGTAACCGCAACATACAATACCCGGAACATGATTCTTGTATGACCATACATATCATCGGTGAAGAAGTAGAATACGATACCCAAGCAGTATAAGGCGCCGCCGAGAAAGAATTGATACTCAGGCCCGCCCCAACGTGCTGGGTTATGATTTAGGTAAGCTGCGAGGCACTCCCTCTCGAGCGGGCGAGATGCTAACTTTCCAATCCATACCCCAGCAGCTAGATTCATTGCTGCCTGTGCAGGGTAAAAAAAAATATAGTTGATTGGAGTGAGGTGGCTGAAAGTGATAGTTGTGCATCCAAGGATCTGGGTTGCTATACAAGCTTGAATGTAGGATATGAGCAGCAATTGGTCGATAGTCAAGTCGCGAAGAACAATAAGAGTGGCAATCATCTGAACGATACAAGTTGTTGCTTCGACATCGGTAATCTTAAGTAACCCCTAGGACGCGTCCTAGTCAGAAAGGTTGACGATTGACGATATATATATAGGCGAGAAAAAAACCTTTTCTAGGAGTTTATATTGTTCTCTTGTCTCTCTTCTTCTTTTGAGGAAGACCAGAATGACAAGAACGATAACACCAAGTAGTGACTGCCCGAGAATTGCCGAAACAACCTTACAGCGCCAGTATTAGTTTAGCTACAATTACATTTTTCAAATAGGAATTATACTCACCCCTAATCCAGTAACATCAGGGTTGACTGAAACCAGGCCTTTGCATTGTGATTTGTCGAAATGTTTCGTAGACATTTTGGAGAATACCGCGCCGCGGAGAGAACACTATCCTCCGGCTGTTTATACTATGCTTCCTATACTTCTACCAAAGGAGATCACCCGACAGCTACCACAGCTACTCAGAGCCGATTGGCGTTCAGAGTGAGCCTACATAGAGCTTCTGCAGGAGTCGTGACGCTTCATGAATGCGTACAATACTCCGAGAGTGATTATGTCGGTAATTGAATGTGTTTCACAGCACGTACAAAACAAATATGATGCGTTGTCCCCCGCTTCAGCCAGTAATATTATCAGCAAACGAAATATAAGTGGTTACACCACCCATTGCTCTATCAATAAGCAATCACAAAAGTGCTTCTACAACCTGGCGCCTAACATAGCGCACTCCCGATTCGACTGGCGATCACACATGGTAGCATATTATGAGAAAAGCTCATGGAGAAAAAGTTAGCCCGACCTAAATACCTAATAAAAGTATATACTAGCTTTGTTGCACAACCCATGCGCCCTCACATCAACACAAATGTGACTAGGGAAAACTTGACTAAAACTTAGACTTTGTCTGCTGGTTATGCCGCTCTCTGAGATATCCGTGAAAGTGTATATTTAGCTAGTCTAGATTATGTTAGGATTGAATAACTGTGTATTAAATGTTGCTTTAGTGACCACAGATTAAGCATGAGCTCGGAGATGTTTGGTGAGCAGTGAATGGGTACACGTATATGGACCTACTGCATCCACAATTGATTGGCACATCCCAGCTATCGTAGATTGTTAGAAATGTTGCCAGTCGTCCGTTCAACAACACCAACGCAAGAAATTAATAATGTTATATTCAGCATATGAGCTATTGTGGATAAATGTATGGCAGGTAAATATAGTAGATAAACTGGACAAAATGTCAAACTGTGTTTTGTTTGGTGCCATTCAAATATAACGACAGAGAATTGGACCTTCGACACTTTTGACCTTTGACCGCTTTTACACACCTTAAACATATCTTTAAGCATCCAACCAAAAAAGTTTCGATGGCTAGGTGCGTCATATGATGTACATCAGGTATCCCCGGCGACTTTACCTTAAACAGACAAGAGCGGTTTAATGGAGATCTGACTTGGCACTTTCCCATCCTATCCGCTTAGTTTCTGCTAATGGACGGAAGTAAAATGGTTCAAACGTGTATACCCACTCGATACCTCCTGCTAATATCTATTATCGTAGAATACGGGTGCGCGGGCTGCTTTGCATTGGTTGCCATATAGAATACATGAGCAGGCATATCAATAGTCCGTCCTGTCTGGGCAACACTCAGCCTGGGATTAATGTTCTGAACCGTCCGCCGGTGAACCAGTTTAGACTGAAACGATCCGGGTTTAGTCCAGTTTGGTGTGAGGGATAATTAGACTGGAACTAGATTGGTGTCATGTTGTGACAGACCGGTTTCCTGTCAGTCATGACTGGTCTGGACTGTATACAATTATCCAAGGTTTGAGTGTTACATATGTCCCTATATAATGCGTATGAGCTTTGTACGAGGACAGTGTATGAGCATTAGGGTTAGTCACCGCTAACATTCACTAGTAGATGAATATGACCGCTATCTTGCATCTCCCACCTACCCTTCGATTACAAATCCTTTCAACCTCTGGATATCCCAGCGTATAATCTACTCTCTCTTGTCTACCATGTGTTGGCATGAGATTTGGCCTGGTGGCTTCGGTGGCGTTCGGGGGCTTACAGCCCCCATCGGCCTAAGGCTGCGGGCATCAGGCCGGTGGCTTGTGGCCCCCGTGGGCCTCGCCTGCCCCCATGCTGAGGAGGAGGCCTAGTTCTGGCACTGGTAGTCGGCTTCGGACTCTGTTGTGATACTCGGCTTCGCCGAGTATGGTCTTTTCTCTGTATATAAGTCTAGTGTTTTCCTTCTCTCGTATCGATAGATAATTGAGCTTCTTCATCCTTTCTCTTTTGCTTTCAACACCATGGCACTCGATATTTTTTCCATACTAGCAATCACAGTGGGAGTTGAAAGATCATTCTCCCAGTACAAGTGTTGGCTAGGGATTTAGCTTGGTGGCTTCTATAGCGTTCGGGAGCCTTCAGTACGCATCAGCCTAAGCCTGGGGGCCTGAGGCCGGTTGCTTACAGCCCCGATGAACTGCCACTAGCCAGCATGTGGAGGAAGAGGCCAGCATTGGCAGCAATACTCGGCATCGGGACTGGGTATGGAATTTTGGATCGTTTGAGACTAGAGCAAATAGTTCTTAGTCTAAGTACCTACTGGGCCCTGTAGTCTCTATGATGTCATGACATACAAAAATCAATTATAGGAAGCGGTGAAAATTATGTTATTTTACATTATTTTCGTACTACGTCCGTCCACTAGCATTGCAGCACCTATATCACTCGCTTTTAGACCCACTGTAACTGGTTTCACAGCAACATGGCACTCCCACAGCCAATTTTGAGGCCCAAATTTAGCATAAACACGGGCACACCATCGAATGCATACTCCCGGTATCCGCCAGTCCCCTACAAGTTCATGTATTGGGCCCTAGGGCAATCGACACCTGCCCAGGACGGACCAGTCCATCGAAATCAGTACCGGGACGGGACGGCGATGTCGGGGCCCGAAAGACTATAGTCGCCCTGGACCGTTGAGACTCCTGTACATGAGTCTGTAGGGTAGTAATGATGTCATCTCGTGCTCGGCTTACTCTTGTATCCGCTTTTAGTTATTCTATATCATAAATGTTCTACAATCTTATATCAACACTTAGCATGCAGTGTGTCCCTGTCCCAAAATACCAACATATCTTTAAAACTCTTTTCCATCTTGCGCTTCTTCATGCTGACAGGTGTTTTTTTCGCTGTTGAAAGCCTGTTCGTGAAGTACTGTCTTCTTCGGCCAGGAGAGATTGGTCCATTGCGGGCCTTTTGCTAGATAGGACGGATGAGGGAGAGCGACAGTCAACAGAGTGGCGTAGTATGCGTAGTATCTCCGTGTACTCAGATGCAACAGCGATATTAATCGGGGTCTGCCTGTGGTTGTCCAGGTGAACTGGATTAGCGTTGCGGTCTAACAAAAGTTGAACCATTGCTGCATCATTGTTGGCTACCGCTATGTGAAGTGGTGTTTGCCCTTCACTATTAGTTATGTCGACACTTTCCACACAGTCGGCAACCCATTGCATCATTTCCAGCTTGCCCGATCGAGCACTCTCGTGCAAAGCAGTAGTCGAAATATCGGCGAAGTGCACGCTTAACACCATCTCCTGATCGAACAATTCGGTACGTACATCTGCACCGTAATCAAGGAGCAACCAAACGCATTCGGTATGGCCTTCGTGTGCAGCCGTGATAAGGGCGGTGAGTCCGTTGACGTAGTCAATATACAAAGGAATGTCGAACTTCTCTAAAAGCAATTCCAGAACATTGGCATAGCCCCGGCACGCCGCTGTAACAAAAGAGTTACTATTCTCCGTTTCATCACCCCATAGCTCGTGTTCCAACAAGGCCCGAACAATTCCTTCTAGTCCAAACTCTACCGCATACCCAAAATCGGAATGACCAGTCATACAGCCGGCATTCAACATCAATCGGACAGTAGCTTCTTGTCGTTTCATAATAGCCATGCTAAGTGCAGGTTTATTCGAATATGTGTTAATGTACGCATGGTTCACATTGCATTCCAGAAGCAACTGTACAACGTGGTCGTGTCCATGCTCGGCTGCCCAGAACAAGGCTGTATGGTCGCGCCAGTCTAGATCGTTGACGTCGGTCTGTTCCAAAACACGACAGCATACATTTCTCAGGCCCAAACCGGCTGCTATGTGAAGTGCCGGGTAGCGCAATGGGAGGCAGTATTTACGCTCTCTGATAGGCGTACTTCCATCGAGGCTTCGAAAAAAGATCTGAAGTGCGGTTAAACATTTTGGCGAATCATGAAGAAAGTGTAGAATCCATTCCATTAGCTCTGATTCAAGAATACCGCGTGTGTGATTACCCCAATTACAAGCGGCGTAATCTAAGAACGGGTGCTCTACTAGACGTTGGTCACACAAACTTTCTGTTTCGCATGGTCCGTTCTCAAAATCTCGGAAGGAGAGATAGGTGAGACATGTTCTCGCGATATCCACTACCGCACCGGGAAAGAGTTGCTCGGACATCCCCGCAAGGTATTCCTGTACCGTGTAATGTACAAACCTAACGGTGCCTACTTCCGTCTCTAATGATACCAATCCACCACAAACGCTAATCATGAGATCGATCTGATGAAGTGCGGTAATGTCCAATTGTTCGTCACTGGTCTCAACAGCAAATGCGTGCTGTAGCTCTATAGCGCAAAGAGGTCGTCTGCAGTGAAAGATCCATCCAATGATTCTCATTGCAAGATCAGCATGCTCTCTCTCTGCATTGACTTCGAATTCTTGAGATGGTGTCATTATATGTTTCAGACATTTTTTCAGGCATCGTGTCTAATGCTCTTCGAACATTCCTGATCGATGTTTGGTTCCCAAGTCGGTCTAATTGCATGCGTGCCAGAAGAAACCTGCGTCACTTTAGGATCATAAAGTAAACACCGTATACTAGAGTGCGAATACATTCCACCGGCCTTGTGACTAACAACTCTACTGATTGATTGCGTCAAAGACGGATCCCTCGAAACGAAGCTAAGTAAGCTTGGGTGAATTTCGATGCTCGATTCGATGTCTGATTGAACATCGCCTGTGTGGGCATAAATGTCGATTCGAGGATATTGACCAAAATAACGGTCAATATCCTGATGAAGACGAGAGGTGACTAGCAATTTTACGGAAGGAAGTATTTCTCGGAGCTCTGAGAAAAACAGGTCTCTGTTTCGGAGACCTTGGCAATCCAGTTCGGGACACTCGTCGAGGGCATCGATAATAACGAACGTGGAAGTGAACAATGCGGATACAGATGACAGCAGTGCGCGCAGCGACCTGGTGGAACAGTCGGCGGCTTTCTTAGCTAGGTTTGGGCGACTATTATGAAATTTGTGGAACTCTTTTACTTCTATAGGGATCGTTGTCAGCTGCTCGACCAGTTGACGGATCAAAGCCGAGAAAAGATCTCCGGCAAGTTGATTCTCTTCTTTGTAATCGCAATACAAATAGGCGATGGCCACATCGGGTTGATTGTATGTTGCCATTAAGTGATCTATTACTAGTGACCTAAGAGATTGTCAGCTGCTAGAGGTTACTAACAAAGGGGTACACTTACGTCATAATGGTTTTTCCTGCGCCGGCTATAGGGACATGAAGTCAGTACTAAATCATTGTAAAGTATATCACATGGCGCGACAAACGTATTCCAGGACACCATAAGCAGCTATTGTTCTGGCCTTCTAGCCACTCTATAAACACTGACGTCTGGAGAAACCAGTTACCGGTCCCTGGCTGTCGTAGCTTGCGAACGTCGTTATGTTTGTTGCTGAACTCAATACATGATAGCCAGGACAAAATTTCCACATTCTTTTCTTCGGTCCATTTTCGGTTTTGTTGGTCTGGAAATTGCGGTCCGTGTCAGTAAGGTTCGTATATCATCAACTACGTCTATACACAGAGCTACCTTCCCATATTTTCTCAATTCGTGCCACGGATGATGAGATCGTCTTCAATGTATCTGGAAACGAGGAAATGAGGTTCAATATAGTCGAGACTTTATCCGAAGTTGTGGAAGCTTCTTTTGAGACCATCGTCATGTTGGAGAACGACGTCGACATTTCGCATATTTTAGCTAAAGTTTCACGTTGTTGGATAAGGGTCTCTGAGACTTCTCCAGAGGTTTTCGAAAGCAAGCCGCTTGTACAATTATCATCAACATTAATTGGTAACGTTGAGTGGGTAGCAGGACAACTTACCAGCCATCTATAGTTACAGAGAAATGGAAAATCTCTATATACCCATCCAAATTGCGAAGTAGTTCTTTGTTTTCGTTATCGACAAAGGGCCACTTGAGGCTATTTATTACTCGTGAAAGCCCATTCTTACTCGTAACCTGATCCAATCTTTCCCCCAGGCGGTGCAACTTCTCTTGACAGGCGTTGATAGCGTAGCATAGTACTGAAGATTGGTCGAAAGAGTTTCCCTGTACGTTCGCCGTCCGGAGAAAGGCGTTGAGCTGTCGCAAGACTTGACTTAGGGCTTGTAATCTGTCCTGAAGATCGCCGATAGCTTTGGATGCTCCACTAACAGTGATCATATAATCGCTAATAACTTTCGTCAATTGGAGCGATAAACTTAACAGACCGGCGATGCCGGCTGCCATGGAGAGTGGGTCGGCCATATGATGAGTGAAGACTGAACTTGTAGGACTTTTAATGGGTTTGCTCGGCCGTGATGATGAGGGAGGGGGTAAAGGTGGTCAGCAATGAGGCTACGTATAAACGCGGACATAGGGCGTATACAATCGACAAAAGTCTTGGCGAAACAGAAACAGCGCGATAAGTCAACAGCAACGATAGCAATTAAAAAACGGACGGCGGCAATCGATTCTAGACGTTGAATTGACCCCAGAGCGAGCGTCCCAGCACCAGCGAGACCGCAGGAGGAGGGCGCGCACAGGAATCCACACAACGGAGTGGGTTCGCGTAAAAGCTTGGCAGAAAACGCGATTGACACGACGCGTCGGGCAACGAGCAAGCGACAACGAGGACTGAGAGGCTTGCCTCACAGAAGGGATGACCGAATTCAGAGCGAGCGGGAGGAGTAACCTGGACGCGGGAGAAGCTGAGAATGGGAGGAGTGACGCGCCTATGGATGTGGCGATTGAGATGGCGACGTCGGCGACATCCATCGCTGCGGAGACTGCGGGCGCAACCATATTTGTACCGATGTAGAGAAACGAGAACGGAAAACGGAAAACGGAGAATGAGGAGCGAGGCCCCGGCGGCCCCCAGCGACTGGAGGAGCCGCATTGAGAGGACGATACGACAGCAGGCACAGGAACAAACGCAACTGCACCGAACAGTTGGACATCTGGCAATACTGGTGGAAGCCCAGGCAGCCCGCGAGGAGGCACAGTGGCTGGCAATGATGACTTGGATGCAAGAGAGAGAGCAGAAGTAGGACGCCCGCTATGAGGACGACGAAGTGTGAGGGGCAGGCATCACGAACATGATCGCGAAGACCATGAAAAGGGTAGCACTAAGCCCTGAGGAGAGAGAGAGAGAAAGAGAAGCGACTGCGAGGACAGAGGGTGGGGGGCTGGAGGCATCCCAACATACAGACACGACGCGAGATGAGGGACCAGGGGAGCGCCAGCAGCCCCAGCAGCAGCAACCGAAGCCCAAGCCCTAACTGCAGCTCAAACTGGAGCCAAAGCCGCAGCCCGTGCCCAAGCCAAAGTCAGCACCCACACCCACACCCGCTAGACGGTGGGAGACCGTCCCACTCCGAGCCAAGAGTCAGAGGGCACCCGTTGGCCCAGGCCCTGGCCCAGGCCCAGGCCTCGCCCCGACGGCGGGATGAAGCATGGCAGAGAGACGCCTGATATCAAGGAGAGACAAGAGCGTACCGCTCTCCAATAATATGGACCAGGAAATCGCGTCAGCGATCAACAGAGCACTCTTCCACCAGAAGGCACCGGCCCACATTAGGATCATGAACGCCAAAAGGAATGCCAAGGGCGCGATTACTGCAATCACGCACCCGAATGAGACAGCAGAGATGGCTCTGCAGTACCGCGACATCATCATCACCGCAGTGAGGACGGTCAACAAAGGAGTCGTGGACGTCGAAGAGAATGAGACCTGGGAAAGGTTAATGATCCACGCAGTCCCTCTGATACGGTACATGGGGAAGGGCACGGAAGGCCTGCAGAAGATGCGAGACGAATTCGAAGCGGAGAACGAGGGTATAGTGAGCCCCACACCAGTAAGGTGGCTGGCGAACCCCCATACCATCAAGGAAAGGAGGCAGAATGGAGAAATTGCCGCGTCGTCGGTAGTTTTCGTCGTAAAGGGGAGCAAGGTGGCACAGAGCCTAGTCCAGAAAGGCATCAAGGCGGCGGGGGTGTGATACCGAGTCGAAACGTACACGAACGAAGGGCCTGTCAGCAGGTGTGAGCTCTGCTGTGGCTGGGGCCACATCGAGAACAAGTGAGGCAGCAAACCCAAATGCGGCGACTGCTCAGGCCATCACCGGACAGGCGACCACAAGTGCAATGTGGTGGGATGCACTGCAAAGCAGGAATCACTCTGCGGCCACACGCTGGAGAAGTGCCCTAATTGCAAGGGAAGTCACATTGCATTCAGCAGCAGGTGCGCGAAGAAGAGGGAAGCCCCCGAAGAGGCGCGGCAGAAAAGAAAAATAGGGCTAGCAGGACGAGCGCCCATGAGGGCAGCCCGGGACATGGCAACGGGCTCGAACAGAGTGGTGCTTGGCCCTAGGCTCCAGGGGGTGGCGGAAGGAGGAGGAGATGAAGAACAGATGGCAGATGTGGATGAAGAGGAGGCAGCGGGCGAGGCAAGAGACGTCACAATGGCCGAGACCGAGACTGAGACCGCGACCAGGACCGTGACTGGTACCGAAACCGAGATTCAAATAGGAGCCCTGGCTACCAATGATTAGAGTGATCCAGCATCACTGCGCAAGGTCATACGAGTGGACCATTGGGGCGCTGGAGACGGGAGTCGAACGCAGGGCAGTCGTAGTGTTCTTGCAAGAGCCACCGAGAGACAGAAGAGAGATTGGGATCAGCCATTCGGCACACGACATAAGAAAAAGAAAAAGAGTTTGGACAGCGATACGGACGGGGAGTGGACTGGTGGCTGATGAGATGACAGATTTGAGCAGAGGGGCCAATGACGATGTTATCGCTACCGACATCAGGAGAAAGGGTGAAAAGATTATGAGGATCGTCAATATTTACGATCAAAAAGACACGCGGACTGGAGAGAGAGAGAGACCGGCGCGAAAGTTGAACTGGCAGAGAGTCATCTTGCAGGGCGGCACTGTCCTCGCAGGAGACTTCAACGACCACAGCAAACGATGGGACCCAAGATGCCAAGTGCAGCAGGAAGCTGTTTTTTGGGAAGGCGTGATTGACGAGAACGGACTGGAGATTGGGAATGACGGCAGGCCCACCCACCTTTGGACAAGAGAGGACCAGGAAGGCGAATCGGTCATCGACCTGACGCTGGCAAATCGACCAATTGTAAAGTGGACCATACTAGCCGATGATCACGCCACTGGATCCGACCATGAGGTAATAGAATGGGAGGTGGGAGTAGACAGGCAGGAGGAGGCGGATCACGAGAGGGTAGTAGGGTGGAATTTAGCGGCGATGACGGAGGAGGATGCGGAAGCAGCGGAGAAGCTAGGGAGGGAATTAGCGAAGGAGAGAGCGCAACGAGATGCAGAGTGCACAGAGGACGAGGTGGAGCAGGAGGCCACATGGTGTCAGGAAGCAAAGAGCAGCGTTCTCGATGCCATGGCGAAGAAAATCAGGATCTGTGCCAGGTCAAAGAGGTGGTGGAACGCCGACATCAGAGAAAGAAGAAGGATGGTCAGGAGAGAGAGAAGGAGAAGACAGAACTCGGAGGAGGCTGCCCAGGCAAAGGCAGAGCTCCAGAAGTCGATCCGTCAGTCCAAGAGAAAGATGTGGGGCGACTACCGGCAGAACTTCAGGGGAGCCAAGGTGTGGAGAGCGGAGCCATACGCGAACCCCCGAGCGGGCATGACCATGGAGGCCTTAACAGACAGAGATGGCAAGCAAGCAAACACATCATGGGAGAAGAAGGAGATGCTGAGGCACGAATCCTTTCCCCCGAACGACGGCGACCAGTGCTACGAACTACCTCCAACGGGAAGAGCACACACACGCGTCACTGAGCAAGCAGTCGAGCGAGCCTTATTTTCTCAGTAAGTCAAGAAAGCACCGGAACCAGACAAACTGTCTTTTGGCACTATACGGCTGCTCTGGAAGTGGGACAAAGAGAGGATTGTGAGGCTGACGAGGGCGGCGATTCGCACTGGGAGACACCCAGCGGTATGGAAGCGGGCTAGCGGCGTGGTGATTCGCAAGCCTGGCAAAGAAGACTATACAAAGCTGAAGGCCTACAGTTCTATATAGCTGCTTGGCTGCATGGGAAAAGTGGTTGAGAAAGTAGCCGCGGAGCTGCTGTCAGATGAGGCCGAAAGAGGTGGGCTACTGAGCGCCGGACAATTTGGACGCCGGAAAGGACGGTCAGCCATCAATGCGGTGGCCATCATGGTCGACAGAGCTTACGCAGCATGGACAAATGGCCACATAACAGGTGTGCTCCTCATGGACATTAAGACAGCCTTCCCGAGCGTGGCAAAAGGAAGACTAATCAACTTGATGAAGGTCAGGGAAATGGACGGAGACCTTCCACGATGGACGGAAAGCTTTCTGTCGGAGAGAACTGTGCAGATGATAATCGGGGGCAACGCCATGGACAGACACCCAGTGGAGGCAGGGGTCCCGCAGGGCTCGCCTGTGTCACCGATCCTCTTCGCGATCTACACCTCAGGACTAATCAAGTGGGTCGAAGAGTAT
>Ga0307515_10017980_pt1 | contig 12833 bp, 11 predicted proteins | sample 17_EM_MG_FD_194513 | JGI IMG/M metagenome (GOLD analysis project Ga0307515, IMG submission 194513) | Populus trichocarpa ectomycorrhiza microbial communities from riparian zone in the Pacific Northwest, United States - 17_EM | ecosystem: Host-associated > Plants > Roots > Unclassified | place... | reverse complement strand
ACCTCAATTTCAACCACAGTTTTAACCAAACATATATTTTTCCAACCCAACCTCAACTAAAAGTACTTTTTATAAAACAACTTTTTTAAAACCACAACCACAACAGCAACCACAATACCAAACACGCCACGTGCAAGTCCTAATCTGACCATATTATGCTCGATAACCGTGATGTGTTTATTCTAAATAATCAAGTTTAGCAGTTTAATTAATTAACAGTCGTCTCTTTCGGCCCACCTTACTTTCTCATCGCATATCTGTATCCATCGGATCAGATTGGAGATGCTTTCATCTTCTCACAGCAGGTGCATGGGTTGACCACCTCTAGCTAGAGCGGTGTCACAGCTCCTCCTTTTTTATCTTTAAAATATATTCTTGGAATAAATATACGGGAAAACAAATATTAGACGAGCGGTGTTTATTTAAGATTTTCTGATCGGTTAGCGTGATGGGCTTCATTATTATTATTTTTACTGAAACGATGGAGGTTTTGGCCCTCAAGAAAAATTATTCCAGTCTTGGCTACCCTAAGAGGTGTGCTAGCTCCGCCCTGACAACCATCGTATCGTCGTCGTCACGGTATATGTCAGTAATATAGTTGATTTGATGCCCATGGACCGAGTCCATGTGTGCATTAAACATTAGAACTCGCTCTTAACATCTCCCAATGAAGTGGGAAACCTCAAAAAGCGTTGGGTTTTTTCAGGGAAAAAAGAAGGAATATAAAGATAGTTTTCAATATCATTTTATTCACTGGCAGAATCTCAACAGTGACTTTTCTGTATATTTTTCTATTACGAGATAACATTGTGATGGCAGAATAGGAACCCATACCATGTGAGCAGTGATTACCTGCCTGAGTTGGTCTGTTAGAATGGAGACATCAACATTGAGAATTAATGACGAAAACATCTCAATACCCTTCAGTTTTTTTTCACGAAAATGTCTTGTTCTTAACTCCGATTGACCTAATTAAAACAATTAAATATGCAACTGAGGCCGGAGAGGGGAGTGGATGCCTCGGGGCGAGAGGCCAAGTTGAAGGATTTAGGGAGGTAAATTAGAAACAGCCATAACATTACTGTTGCTATTAACCATCTCCAGGATCCTCTCTTCCATTTTTTTTTTCACTGAGGAAGAAAGGAACTCCACCGACGTTTTAGATCGGAGCTTGCTTCGCTTCTATCCTGCGTCGTTTAATTCAACTGTGGTTGCCCTTTAGAGAGACTCATGATACGATACCGTTTTGCTTTAACTGAGTACTTACATATTTACTATTATAAAATTCATACAGAGCAAATATATAAATTAAAAAAATATATAATTTTTTTTATCATGTAAACAAATATCAAAATTATACTTAAATAAAACTTAAAACTAGTTTCGAGTATTTATTTGTTGAAATACTTCAAATATATCTGATCTAAATTTTTATTGTTGCCTGTAATTAATTTTTTATTCTTAAAACTTTATTACTCATTATTTTGAAACAAAATGATTTTTTTTATTAAGTTTCTCAGGATTCAAACAACTCCTCATTATTTAGGTGCTTATATAAACAAAATTCAACGAACTCAAAAGAATAATACTAAATATCTCTCTACAAAAAACCGAATATAAACTCTAAAGTAGAAAGAAAGAATAAAAGAACAAGTCTTTAGAGAAAAAAAAACTCAAAAAAAAACTTGGATATTTTTTCATTCGTTGCCGACATGCGTTGCACCAACATAAAAAGGATATAAAGGCAATTTCAATGACACGATGAAAAGTCATTTTTATCTGTCAGGAGACGCCACCCGAAATGCACGGATATCTCATATGCACCATCAACTTTTCCCATTAAAATAATATTTACTATGTGTAAAAAGATTAAATTGCTCTTTATTAAACTAATAATAACAAAAAAAAATCATAACGAAAAGGCCAAAAGACAATGGACGTGTGCTTTTTTTTTTATTTCATGTATAAATGTGTTATTTTACTGTATTTTTAAAAGTGAAAAAATAAAAATATCATTGTTTGTTGATTTTAAAAATACTAATTTGAAAGGTAATTAAATTATTTTATTGTGATTAAAAATTTATAAAAAAATATAGATTTCTGATTAATTCTTTAATAATTAATAAATCACGTGATAAGATTGAAATACCCTTAAGACTATTGATTTTTTTCTTAAGGAAAAAAACGGTAATTAAACTTTTATAGTAAATACTAAATAGTAAAATGTGTCTATAGTGAATTTGCCCTCCCGTTTGGGTTTTATTTATTTACTTTCTTCTCTTGTAGGTGTACAGGTAAAAGATCAGGAATTGGCTACGTCCCAACCTGCACTAAGAAGAATCGATGAAATATGTACCAAGAAAAATGAAAGGCAGCACCGTTTGGCACCGTTTCCCCTTCCTCACCGCACTATGGAGACAAGCCGAGTACTAATGAACTCTCAAGTGGGTGTTAGAGTGGGCACAATCGGACTGTGGCCCTGCTAATTGGGAAGATATCACTCGTATTCAAACCACGGCAGTTTCTTAACTCGGCATTGGATTTCAAAGGTAATGGTTTTGAGCTCTTGCCCTTTGGTGCAAGAAGGAGATGCTATCCATGGCTGCAAAAAGCAAGTGCCTTCTGTTCTTGCACTATCGATCCATCATTTCTTTGATTGATCTCTCTCCCTCAAGGAATTAATCCCAACAGCAGAGACATGATTGAGAAGTTTGTTTGCTAAATGAACACCCTCTCCTTCTAATCCCTAAAACTAGATTCTTATCATTCCTGTTATCCCATTCTCCATATGCAGTAACAGCTTTGTCGTATGCAGTAGTGTGTAACACACCAAAATAACTTTTTGAGTGTGATTGTCGCGTTTCTTATGATAGAAGTGCTGGTTTCGACTTTCGACGTCTATTTCGCGTTTCTTTTGATAGAAGTGCTGGTTTTGATGTATCTTTTCTTTGGAGATTGCCTACTGATTGATCAAGACATGGAAATTCCAGTCTCTCTATTTTCTTGATATATTCAGCTCTCCTAAATGAGAAAATACATGGAAATTCAGATATCCTTCTTCAACTTCATTTCTTGTTTTGAATAAGCTTTTCAGGATCATTAAAATAAAACTAAAAAAAAAAAAAAGGAAAAAAAGCTTTTCAGCACACATCACTTATTTTCGTACTTCGCAGAAAGCCAACTGGTGTTTAGGGTTGAGGATTATTATTTGCAAGGCATATACTCCCAAACAATAAAATAATTCCACTTGTGGCAATTTTCAATTCTCAAACACATCATGTTTTGCGTTTCTAATAGTCCTTCAACTTATAAAAAGAACGAACAACGTAATGACAAGACTACAAAGAATTCATAATACATAAAGAACGAACAACGTAATGACAAGACTACAAAGAATTCATAATACATAAAGAATCAAAGAATAAACATAAAACTGACTCTGAATTCTGTGGACCAAAACCTAGAAACCTGCCCCGCAAAGAACTGAAATCGGTATGAAACTACTGTGTATTCATACAAATGTATCTTGTGCTATTAGACTGACGAATCTTATCTGCAACAAAAGAATGAAAGAATAATCACAGCTTCTTCTACCTACAAAGAATTTAGTGTCCCCCCTTTCAGTATGCAAGAATGGTATGGAATTTTGATGACATGTATGAAAAAAAATCTTCAAGGTGGCTGAGAAAAAGAGGTTGAACTCCCTGCAATGTCTAAAGGTGTCCACGCCGAGACTGTGTAGAGAGGTTGATCTAACCAACTTAGAGTAAGCGCTGCTTCCTCGTGCCCTTGTTTCTTAACTTTGTAACTATCACAAGAGTACATCTTCAATAGCATTTGGGCTTGAAGCATCTCCCTCTCATCGATTCCCACGCACCGGAGCCCTCCTTGCTCCATCAACTTCTTCCACTTGTCAAAACTTTCATGTCTTTCATGCCGGTCACTTCCTTCACAAGCAACAACGTTTCTAATTTCCCGAGCATACATCTCCTCTAATTTGATCCTAACTGGGCTGTTAAATGGAAGGCTAGAATCAATCGAGTCAAAAATAGCAGAGTAGTACTTCAACGAATTGCAAACTCTTGTTTCCAAATTAGGGGCATTATGTTCCGCTTCTTGCTCTGCCAGAAGGACTATTGTGGGGTTTGTACTCCGGATAAGCCCCAAGAAATCCCTCAGTGCTCCTCCACTCCCATCATATAGTGTCTTGTGCATTTGGAAAATACAATTAATAGCCACACACTCCCTCTCCTTCACATGGAGCATCCACAACCTCACATCTTCTAACCTGTCCACAACTGGATGAAACTCGAAAGGCAGGTTCAATGCCTCAGCAAATCCAGCAAGCCTATCTCCTGTCTCATTAAGCTCTTGCTTAGACTCACCTATACCAGTGATTCTAACATGGCTAGGAGGATTAGTCCTGGAGGCCAAACTCTGAAACAAACTAGGCCATTGAAGCCCTTGCCTAATGTCAAAATCTATAATGTGGACCCTATCTTTCCCTTCAAAAGCCCTCAACAACATCTCATTCGCCGTGAAATGAATGAACTTCGGAATTGGGCTCACTTGATTCAAAAGCCTCAATGCAGTCCCTGAATCATCATCAACCCGATCAAGTTCCCGGGGAGCAGTTATATGAAAAATGTGAGGCCAAATCCTTGTAACTCTAAGAGCTAATGCCTCGGTATAATAAGCAGCAAGGCGGCTAATAGGAATTCCTTTGGGGGAAGCAAGCTCCCCCAGTTTAGCTATAAAATGGTTGATACTAGCAATATTCTTTAACCCAATCTCTTCAACACAAGCTGTAAGAAAGCTGACCAGCTCAAACCCCTGATGCTCTCTCTGATCATCCTCTGCAGCCTCCACCGCGCCTTCTTGTGGATGAGGAGGATTGCTAGAGCCCTTACCCACTTCGTGCTCCACTACGTTCTCGCTTAGTCTAAGGCCCAAGCTTTGACTCTCTGATGAAGTACTTGAACCCGAGGCTTCTTTTACTGGCCTTTGGCTACTCTCTCCATATTTTTCACCCAGGTCAGCGATCTCAGTTATAACAGAGTCCACCCATGGATTGTTAGACAATGGCAAAGGCGGTGAAATCACTTCACTGGGCACAAAGCAAACCCTCTCCTCATCTCCTGAAAAAGTCAAAGAGAAAGGAAATTGTTGAGGGTTTAGGCTTCTAGGCACCTCCAAACTTGGTTGAAACCAAGAATTGCCACTACCCAACTGGCCTAAACTCAAACTATCACCTTCGCAAATATCATCAGATTTACCGTTATCATTGTTACCCTTTTTTCTCTTAGCCCTGTTAAAGCTAGACTCATCAACTGATTGCTCGGCAAACCTCTTCAAGCTCTTACCCTTCTCCCAAAACTCATCTTTCACTGATTGATTGCTAGTTGCCAATGGTGGGAGCCTGATATTCTGCATGAGAGAGCAACTGCTGGTCTTGGACTCAAGTGATTTGTCCACAGCCAAGCCAACACCAACAGGCCTCATTGGCTGCGACCGCGATGATTCTTTGCGAGAGAAAGTACATGGCAAGTCCAATCTCTGTGTGCTCATTGAAGGTAACTGATAATGGCAAGCTTGAAACTGCGCAGGTGATTCACTCCTCAATCTATGCCTTGGTGACAGCAATGTTGAACTAGAACACCCGGCCAACATCCTCTATAAACTTCCAATTTTTCTTTTCTGTGATTTTTGTTTGATTCACCCACCCTATTTTCTTCTATTCTTCTCTCCCAATCTCTCTTTGTTTCTATAACAAATCTTCAACTATGAAATGTATGGTCTTGCTCTATCGTGTATGCGTTCTATGTAATCATATAAAACTTTGCATGTATATTTGAAAACAGAAATCAAGAGAGATGGACTAATGTGAGTGTGTGAATTTTCTTTTTCTTTTTCTAAGAAACCAATAAAAAGAATAAACAGGAATCCGATGAGTAACAAAAAGAAACAAAAACAAAGTTTTCGTAAATTGTGTTTAGTGTTCCTGTATGAACAATGTGAGCTAGTATGCAACTATTTAACAAAAGACTAGGCAATGAAAACTCCCCAACCCCAACAAAAGAATGAAAGAATTTGTAAAACTAATCAATCATACAAAACAACACCTATAATAAAACAGTCATCGGATTCCAACACATTTAAAACAAACTCATTGAAACAAACTATCAACTCTAATATTCACTTCATGGAAGGAAACGCAGAAACATACTTGCGCAAACTGCTGGCTGAAATCAACACAACTCTTTAAACCCAGTTCAGCATTTGAAGTTTCCATCACGGTAGTTAAAATGAAACCAAAACCGGAACCCAGAAACCCCACCTCTTTAACAATGCATGATCAACAAAGAAATATAACATTCACTCACTAACCAAAGAAACCATAAAACATAACGAGGTTGTGTTTTTATATACTAATAAAACATTTGGTTCTTGTTCTTCTCTCTCTTTCTCTCTCTCGCCCCTTCTCTCTCTACTACTATGTTTCTTACTAGTAGTATACCTTCCATAGCTGTCTCAGTCATTGCTTTTTCTAAGACTGGCATGGTTTTTACCAGCACTTGGAAAAAATTATGATTACTGTGAAAAGGGGTGTTCGAGAAGACTTGGGAAACTGGTTTTCTGGTCGTTGGATTTTGATCAGATGGTGGATGATGCAAGTTCAAGTGGCCGTTGGAGCATGTCGGGAAAATATGACCGTTGGAGATTGGAGGAGGTGGTGTGTACGGAGGAGGTGGTGTGTATGTGTGAAGATTTTTATTCCTTTTTTTGTTTTTTTGTTTTTTTTTACTTTTACTCTTTTTCTGTTGTTTTTCTCTGTGACGATCACGTAGGATGCACGTGCCTGTTCACTAGACCGTTGGGTTAAATCATCGTCTCGTCTTTGTTCATCCTTGCTAGGACTTTGCGTGATTATCATTAACTTCCCTTGACCTCTAATGTCATCAACAAATATTTACACACGTGGTGCACTGTCGGCCGTAATTAGATACTGATTATCGTCTTGCTTTTCTAAGAGGAATGGATCGCTTGTAGCTAAGGGCGATGGGCCCTCGGGACTAGGGCAGGTAAAGCTAAAAGAAGTTTGCTAGACTACATGCCATCTAGACCGTGCAGCGACACCTGTATTGAAAGCAACAGTAAGAGACAGCACGGACATTCGGTCCCAACGGAAGGTGGAAGAGTCATGACGTACTGTACACTGCCCGAGTTTGGAATTAAAAAGACAAAACCTTACCACAGTAAGAGTTGATTCCGTATTATTATTTGATACGGCAGCTTGGACTTGTAAGCGATGAATATTTGCCCTGAAACGGTAAGATTGTTGAAATACATTGCACCAATTGTAACTTGACAGCATACCCCCGATGCTGCCAACGGCATACTTGTTAACTAAAAATAATAATATTTTTTAATCATCAATATATTAAAATAATATTTTTTTTATTTTTAAAAATAATTTTTAATATCCAAAAATACTAAAAATATATTAAATTTAAATAAAAAAAATTAAAATTTTTAAAAACACGAATGAAAAAAGCTGAGGTGGAAAGGCTGTAACAGCAGAAGCTGCATGCGAAACACACGCCTTTTAAGTGAGAGATCAAGAAAGCTCATAAATACCAACATAAATAATATATACAAGGAACATTGCCCCCGCCCCCCCGTCCTGAACACCCAAAATAACAAATCGCAACCATAAACATGTAACCCATGAAGCCAGATTGAATGTGAAATCTGTCCGTACAGTGTGGATCCGAGTGACATCCCCGGACTTCCATGCATTGATTCATTTTTCTAGACAACAAATTTATAGCTTTTTAAGTTGTAACTCTCTACAATTTGTAACAAGTTCATCCTTAGATCAACTCTAGAAACAAGGCTTCCTGTTTGCTGGTCAGGCCAAGTTCGTTGAGAGTCAACGCACCCTCTCCATCACTGAAAGCACGCCTTGGGTATGGCCTAACCTGCTCAGGTAACAAAACAAATCAGAGAAGGCAGGAGGATGTAAATTTAATTACCATCTTTACCAGAAGAAATTCTAGCATCAAAATAAAAATGGTGTAAAGTTTCAACAAAACAACAAATCAAGTGTGTACATCTGGAGATGATTTCACCATAACTACTGAAAATATAGCTGAAAGATTACCAATCTGTAAGTGCCTGGCTTGACCACTCTGCCAATATCTATGAAATCAAAGAGAGCCTGCAAAGCACAATAAACAACATTTTAAAACCAGGATGGTAAGCAGATACAAAATGTTTAAGCATTACTTTCCCAGCAAAACTCAACTCACATGTAACTTGTCAGACTTGAGAAATCGGCGGCCACGCCGGCTTCCATCAGGCATCCGCACCAAAAGCGTCACAGCATTCTCATCATTAGATGAAGGTTCAAGAGCCAGAGAAGCTTCTTTAGCTGCCAACAGTCTCTCAAACTCCTGCTAGCAAGAATCACACAAGCAGCTATAAACAATTAACAAAAGGTTTGTCAAAGCCATTAGTCACATCCCTTCCTCGACAAGCAAGGAACTGATTGATGACTTTGAGAGACACTTGCAACAATATCTACCACTGCCAAAGGTAAAACCAAAGACCATGAAGAAAAAATAGCAAACAAGGTGACTGGCTGCTTTGAGGAGCATCAAAATCTCAATTCCATTGTTATCATTTACCCAGACAAGAAACATATATATTACCAAGCAACATAATTGACACTGCGAGTATGAAAATAGACTTAAATTAGTCACCAGTTCCATGTCCATCTTTAGCATAGGAAAACGAGAAGACAATACCTGCTCTTCCTCCAATTTTCTACGAGATTCTTCCTCTTTTCGCCTTTCTTCTTCAAGAGCAGCTTTCCTAGCCACTTCTTCTTGTACACGGCGAGCTTCAGCTTCCTCAATGGCCTTCATCTCCTTTTCTCGGTCAGCTGCCAATGATGCAAGATACTCATCGTCCTGCATCCACCAGACAAAGCATGCTAACCGCATCAACATTATGGCCCAGAATTTGAAATTTTATTTTGCAGTCAAAGAACAAAAGCCAAACCTGTTGTTCACGGATCAGGCGCTGAGCTTGTAAAGAGGGTGATGGAGGACGAGGTACTGGACGAGGATAATGATTCTCATTTTGCATGAACTGGTGGTGAGGTGTATATGGAAAGCGATATCCAGTCCCTTCAGGAATTCCACCAAACATTGCAGCCTCAAGCATGACTGCTTCATCATGCTCCTCAGAAGAGATGCCTCCCCACTTCAATTTGTCAAATTTCAAGTGTCAACAGATTTGTTTACCTATAGAATGTTATGTGTTCTACATATTGAAATTAGAGTTGATCAATTGTAGAGAAGAATTGTGAAGGATACCTCATCAGAAAATGCATCTCCATTGTGCAGGGGATGACTTCCTATATTACTCTGTCCAGGACTTGATGGCGGGCTAGCCTCAGCAACTCCAACTTCTCTAGCAGATTCCAAAGAGCCGGAAGATGGCTGTCTTGATCTGTGCCTAATGAGAGGCTGATCTTCCACATCTTCCGCTTCATCTTGGATGGAAGAGCTTCCTGCCTCCTGCCTAAATTGAGTCAAGAGACCATTGTGAGATTTCCTACCTCTAACCTCAGAAGTAAAATCTAACACATACTTTGTTATCGTCTGTTTTATATGATTGTGCAATTATGGGATGCATTTCAGGTTTTTTCTATGATTATTTATTCTTGGCAGGCCAAGTGAACTTGGTTATCTTAGATGGCACAAATACTTCATTGTCCTTTTGTTTGGCCATTACATCATAAGAACATCACATCAGTCATAGAAAAAGTCCAATATCATATGATTATATGTACTAATGACCAATTAAGAATACTTGCCCTCCATTTGATGCAGCTATTTTCCCCTGCCCTTCCTCAACAGCATTATCTCCTACTTCTGATGGTCCAACTTTCCCCCTCTGGTCATGCAAAGTTTTCTCTTGCTCTGCTGTCTGGATTCAGTTTGTGTTAAACAAGACCAAGAGATGCCTATAAGTGAAGCAAAGTGTAAAGAAACACAAACCTTTAAGGATAATGAATCCACATGTTCAAGTTCAGCATCCTCCCCATGAGACTGCCTTTGCTGAGGTCCAGTTTCAGTTAGCTCCTAAATGATAATGCATATGATCAATTAAAAATAGAAACATTTTCAAAAGAAAAAAAAAAGGTAAAGAGAACACCTTAACAAAAAGCTAATCCAACCTTTTAAAGTTATGATTTTAGAATTTAGATTGCAACTGACCAAACTACTTTTAAAATTTTTTTATTTGGAGCTCTTTTGCATGTAGAAAGAGGCAAACTGGCAGAAGAACCTTATTTTTTTACAAGTTTATGTCACATAACCCAAATAAAACTTACAAATCAAAAGAAGCATCCAAATCAAAAGGTTTGATGCTATGAGGGTCCAAATCAAAGTTCTGAGGTTCAAGAGGTCTGCTTCAAATTGGTTATCGGTACAATATCTAGAGTACAATAACACAAACTACCTGGAAAAAAAATCAGATAGTGCATGCACCAACCCATTAGCTTAGTTGGCTTACCTGAGCCTCTTGCTTTGAAGCCTCAATGGCAGCCCGGACCATTTCTTCTTCTATGTCATTGCTATAATCAGGTAAGTTATCAAATTCAGGAGCACTGGGCCTGAAATGTCCATCAAGAGAACTATCCCGTTGGGTGGCCCGTGCATTTAAGTCAGTTAAAATATCATCATCGTCATCCTCAGCTATGACTGTTCCCTGAATACCAGGACCTTGTGCATGTTCAGTTCCAGTTACATCTTCAATAATAGGAGCATGAACAGAATGACCAGATGCATCACTATCATCCTTGACCTCTATAGGTATCTCCCTTAACTCTCTTGGTTGAGAAACAAAGGGTGCCTGGTTCATAAAATCAGAACCAGTATCAAATAGACCTCTTTGAAAAAGTGGTTCAAGAAGTGAGAACGAATTCATAGCACCACTCTCAGCTGGAATTGATAGAGGATTTCTCCTAGGAGGTGGCGCAACTTCAATTGGGTCATCATCTATATCCATGACATCATCTTGCAGCGAAGGAATGGAAGGTTGTCGCATGCTGGACATGTGAAAACAAAATTGCAACATAAATCCTCAAAAACATACCACAAGAACTGCACAGAACAAATTTTTGCTACCGGAGGATGAAAAACAACAACTAACAGGCAAAAGGATGACAAAATGGCAGGAGAGACTTACGCGCTTCTGTCTCCTTCGCTGAAATGCGTGTTGACAGCTGCATTGAGATCACCACCATGTTCCTAATTGCAATCAATCAAGAATCAATAAGTAATCACAAAAACCTCGGATTAAGTCTAACCTCCATATGATTAAAAATATTATCTGAACTTGAAAAATTGGTTACAAATTTTGACCTAAACTTCTGCGTCTACTACATCAAATAGTCAGATTACACTTGAATTAACCAAAAAATACAATTAGCAATCAACATTATCAACTACTTAGCCCACAATGCTGACCCTAATTACATACCGATTACAAAATCCAACAATCAAAGCATGAATCTCACTCCAGTTCTTCAAGATTACAATCCGATTGATTAAAAAAAAGAGTTACCTCAAGTTTTTGCACCGCTACATCTTCGGCGACGCCTGTGATGCTGATAAACGTCTCGATTGCTTCTTGATTAGGTCTGGCCATCTTCTTTTTTTATTTTTAAGAATGGAAGGCTTTTATTAATTGATTTCACCGTCGTGTTTTCTTTAATTTAGGTTTCTAAATTGGAATCGGAAAGAAGAGTAGATGATGTTGTGAGTGGAAGGAATCTGAAGAGATGGGATTGTTTGTGCTGGTGAGGAATGAGGAGAGAAGGCGAGGGGAGTTTCTCCGATATTCTACGCTTCTACTTGAGTCTTCCAGCCTCTACCTATAGAAATGCTGCCTTTTCTTCTTTTGGATTTGGGAGGAAGAAATGTGCGTCGTTTGGATTTTATTAAAATATTTGTAAAACAACCGACCTGAAATTAGTGGAATCTAATGATTTTTTAAATAATTTTAATTACTTTTTTAAAAAACAAAATTGGTTTGGCTTGGTTTCAGTTTATTTGTTTAATGACTCACGTTATGCTCATGTCCTATCAATATTTTTTTTTAATGTAATAAAAAGATATTTAGAGCATAATAATTATTTAGTATTTTTATTAAATTTAATTTAGTGTTTTATAAAACCTCTTTATAAAACTTATTATCTATCCAAAATTTAAAATTAAATCATACAAGAATTGTCTGTGATTTAGTTAACTTGGTCGGTCTAATTATATCTCGGTTAACCAATAAGAAAAGTATAAGAATGAAATTAAAAAAAATTAATGAATTAACGATAAAAAAATCACAACTCAACTTTTTATCTACTTCATGTTTAAAATTAAATCGTGTGGGAGTTTTTTTGATTTGACACCGCTAACTTGCCCGCTCTAAAAATAACTTAGCTGGCCAATTAAAAAAATATGATGAAAGCATTGAAAAGAATAATAAAATTAATAGAAAAAATCTTTTATACTTGATTTTTTACTTAATTTAAATTTGAAATTAAATTATATAAAAATTATTTTTATATGATTAAATAGATTTATTTGGTCAAACTAGTAAACCTGAACTTCTGTTAAAAAGAATTGAAAAAAAAATTAAGTATAATTGAAAAAAAAAGAGGAGTAATTGTCCTTTTATTTTATTTTTTTAGTTTAAACAAACCCTAGTTATTGTGGCTTGGCGGGCAAGTCCGCGTGGGTATGGATATTTTAGCCAAATAT
>Ga0307515_10017979_pt1 | contig 12834 bp, 9 predicted proteins | sample 17_EM_MG_FD_194513 | JGI IMG/M metagenome (GOLD analysis project Ga0307515, IMG submission 194513) | Populus trichocarpa ectomycorrhiza microbial communities from riparian zone in the Pacific Northwest, United States - 17_EM | ecosystem: Host-associated > Plants > Roots > Unclassified | place... | reverse complement strand
CCTCCAAATTTCCAATGTAACCCTTCAATTTTGTTTTCTTTTAGATTTGGTCCATCTTTTTTTATTACTATTTTTTTATTTGAAATAACTCATAAAATTAGATTTTTTTTCAATTTCATCTTCCTTTAATTTTTTCATATGTTAGATTTGGTCTTCTTTCTTTTGATTACTATTTGTTTTGTTTTTAATCCTTTTCTTAATTGAATTTGTTTATCAATTTTATCCCTCAACATCTTATTTTATTTTATTTTTATGTCAAATTTGATTAATTATTTGATTTATTGCTATTTGTTTTGTTTTATATCCTTTTTTATTGAAACTTTCATTTTCAATTTCATCCCTCAATATTTTATTGATCGGGATTTTGGTTTCATAATTTTTTTGGATTTGCCTTTTATAGAGTAATTCTGACCCCATGACTCGAGTCATGAGTTTTAAAGGTTAGCCCAGGTTGACTTAGGTTTTTATTTCAGGTCATTTTTACAATTGTTTTTCTTCAATCTCATTCTTCAATATTGGATTTGTTGGGGTTATGCTTTGTTATTTTTTTACAGGGTTATCCCGATCTCATAGACTACTGGGTTGCGGGTTAACCTGGGTATAGTTATTAAACTCGGCCAAGAGGCTGAGTATCGGATCACACGGGTTGACTAGGGTCAACCTGGGAAAATAGTAAAAAAAAGTATGTTTGGGGTTTTAATATGGAAAAGTTTTAAAACAATGAATATGGATGTAGGCTATGAAAAAGAAATGCGAGGCATGAAGTGTAGTATAGTTATCTCACATAAAGAAGTTAGGAAATAATCTATGTGGATGCAAGCTATAGAAAAGAAATGTGAAGTGCAATGTAGTTGTCCCCCATCAAAAAAATTAAGAAACGATTAATGTAAATGTAAGTTATAAATAAAAAAGAAATGCAAGGCCTAAAATGTGAAGTTATCTCACATCGAAAAGTTAAAAAACAATTTTATGTGAATATAGGATATAAAAAAGTAATGTGAAGTGTAGTATAATTATTTCACATCAGAATCTAAAGAAAACAGTAGGCTATAAAAGAAGATATGTGAGACTAAGTATTTATAAATTAATTATATATTTTTTGAGTTTATTAAAAAAAATAAAAACAAAAATTTGGTCTCACCCAGGTTACACCGGGTCACCCAAGCTACATTGGATCGCCCAAGCTTGACCAGGCTAATTGCCAGCTCAGGTTTTTATGATTTGAAACCTGATCAAGATCCCGGGTCGCATGAGTTCTAGGTTAACCCGTCGAGTCAAATCAAGTTTTATAACTATGAACCTTGGTTGATTTTGGTTTTTTTTGGTTATCACTGTTTATTTTTTTACCATATTATTAAATTAATTAAATTAAATGAATTATCCAATTTTTGAATTTCTCTTGCTCCTTGGAAAATGTTACTATTAAGTAAGGTTTTTTTTACTTTTAAAAAATATTGTTCTGCAACGGCTACCGATGTAGTAAATAACTGTATTGGATTCTTGGAGAAGAGTCAAACTGAGCAGTTGCCTGCACAAACATAGGAAGGCAAATGCATGGGACGGGACACTATGGCAATCAATTCTCCTGCCTTGGGCAGGCCCACGTCTCTTTCTCCAAGAGAGAAATTCATATTCGGAGATCTTCTGTAGAAATTGATGGTTTGTTTCTGGGGAAAAAAATATGTACTGTCTCACACATACTGACAAAATGTCTCATGGACTTGGAAATGTCACACATTTATGAAGTGGTCCTAGAAGTTAGGTACGTGAGTAATTATGAAGATCTTCGCAATCTTATTGTATTCTTGACAAATATCAACTTCTTATGGCATTCCTATTTACAGCAACTTTATTTAATTTATCACTGTATAATTATGATTATAGCTGTAATGATTTCTGTTTACTTTCTTTTTTAAAATAAAACAAGATTTTTTAAATTTAACGGGGGCAAAAAGACAGTGAGGTGATTATAGTATTTTTAATGGAGAAAAAAAAATTACAAGTCGGGTTATTTATTCAAATGGATCCAATAATTTTAGTTAATTTAATAATATAATTAGAAAAATTAATGATAATAATAAAAAAAAACCTTCTAAAAAAGCACCAATGACCAATTGAAAAAAAATAAATGCTTGCTAATATTATAAAAAAACCTCTCTAAATATTCTTAAAATATCTCAATGATATTTTTTTATAACAATAAATAAATAAATAAGAAAGAGAACACCAAAAAGAGAAAAACCAAAGAAATCCAAAGTTCAATTACAAGTAAAATAAATGTTGAAGGATGATCTAAAAAAATAGATTCAATAATCTTGATTAATTTAATAATATGAAAAAACCAACGAAAATAAACCTTCCTAAAAAAATGACTAATTGAAAAAAATAAATGTTTGTCAATATTATGAAAAGAAACCCTTTAAATATTCTTAAAACTTTCTCAACGATCTTAATTGATGACAAAACAAAAATTAAATGAAAATAGAATAACCTCAATTAGAGAAAAATGGAAGACATCCAAAGCTCAATTATTAGCTAAACAATCATTGAAGGGCGAACTAAAAGAAAAATCATTTTTAAAAAAGAATAAAAAAACTTGACTTGAATCAACATGTAAAATTCATGGCCCGGTCATGAGACCAAGATAACCCCACATAGAATAAACTGATAAAATAATGGAGGTTAACTCTCAAGCAAACTAAATGATAAAAGACAGAACTAAAAAAATTATTTAAAAAAAACACAAAAAACCTTAGTCAACCCATGTTAAATTAGCCAACCCGCGATTCAGAATATGAGATTGAGATAACTCCATAGAAAGAAAAGAAAAAAAAATCACAAAACTAAAGGCTTAATAACCTAATATCGAAGGATGAAATTAAAAAACCTCCGAACATCAATTTTAATTTTTCTTCTTCTAAAGATAATGTTGTCATTTCACTGTGCAACCAAAGCATTAAATGACCAAAAAGCCCCTAAACCATAATTTTTTTTTCTTTTAAGAGTATTTAAGTCTTCTCGCAGTGTAGCTAAAATGTGAAAGAATTGATCTATCCCCAATCAAAATAACAATGACACATGGGTCCTATGAAAAATATTAATTTTCCCCTAATAACTAGTTAAAGGATTTTGTTTGAGAAGAGTAAAATGATTATTTCACCGTTTCAATCTACAGTAACCTATGTCTTGATGCACAGTGAAACACTGATGGCTTTTAGGTTTTATACACACACACACACACACACACACACAAATAAGCTTGGATGTAGTTCCATGTTAATACAAGAAAATCAAAGTTAAAAAATAATAATAATACTCAAGGGAAATCCATATTATGGTCTGATGTAGGTATGTTGTCATTGGATGCAAAGTCTCGTCTTTTTTCAGGACTCTCTAGTATTCTTTTGGCGCATAATAACCATAATTAATTGGATTTATACAATTTTATTAGTAGTATTATGTATTCTCCTTTACATATAGGCCCATCTCGCGGGGGTTGGGGCCACCATGTACCCATAGTGAAAAGAGGATTGAAACCCATGACCTCCAACAAAGAACATGGAAATCTAAAATAAAAATGATTGGCATGTCCTTAGACTATAACTTTGTATTATAGATTGTTCCATTCAATGGTTACAAATAAATTAACAACATGAAATCCAAGAAATTGATCCCTAGCTCGTTATTTTCCTCTTTAGTTCACCTTCTAGAATACTGTCTTTGTTCAAGATATTGGAACATTGTCAAATACATATGATTTCACTAAGATGGCAAAAATCCATTGTTTTTTGCTATATATATATATATATATATAATTGGTGTGAGATTTTTTCATATGTATATATGATGATTCAAGAAAAAAATTAAAAAGAAAAAGAATTTTTTTCTAAAAAGAAATATATGTTTCCATTGCATAGGACAAGCCTGATCGGTTGGAATTCTTCTAGCCAAAGTCCAATCTGAACATGATGTTACACCGGTCTAACCAATCTATCTTACACACATTTCTGCGTATTGTTTCAGGCTTCTATAACCGCTATACAAACTCTTTATATGATTTTTTTATGCATACATACACCTTTTTCTTTGTTTTTTCGTGCAAAACAGCTATCATTTTCTAGTAGATTATTACCAATATTTTCACTAATAACATGTATGACACAACAACCATGGCATGACACACCAACCAAGAGCTACCATACTAGTCAAACCATTTTTTCCACCAATGATATAATCTCTCCTCCGGGAAACAATTTTCAATTTGGGTGTATAAATACACACAGTTACCTATGTAAAAGGCAATTTGGACGAACCATAACATCACCATAAACACAACCAGAGAGCAATTCCTAGCTAGAAAAGTTATCCAAAGCTCATAAAAACTAGCCACAAGTAGTTAGAGGCCATAAAAGCCATCCAAAGGCCATGCAATCCTGATAAAACTATTGAAAGATACGCACTCCCTAACCCTCACTTTATTTTCTCTTCATTTATATTTATCCGTTACATATATATTGACTCAAGCATCATAAAGTTCTTTGTTCTTGAAGAGACTTGTTTTCTCAAAACCAATCAAGCCTATCAACCAACCATGAAAACTATAATTTCTATGTGAAGTATTTCATTTCATTAGTGGCGTTGTATGTAGGGAAAAAAAACTAGTTCATTCCCTTTCACTTTTCATAAGAAAATTGTCCATGGATGACAAAACTCTAGAACAAAAAAGAGTAAATAATCTTCCTACTATAGGGACTTTAGTTCCTTTATTTGACTAATATGGTAGCTCTATTTATACTCTCCTTCATTTTTATTCTCTTTTATTATCTCACATTCTCCAATCTTTCACATCTTTTTTTCTCTTTTATTTATTTCTATATTTATCCTTTTATCCTTTAATTGATTTGAGAAGGGTTTTAAAAATATATTTTTATTTTGATCCCTTTTTTTGTACTTGATTATCATTTCAGTCATTAATATTTTTTTGTTATTTCCTTTCCTCTTATTTTTCATTTTAGGAAATTTTTAAATACAAAAACGATAAGCGAAAAAGTAAGAAATTACAAAATGACAGGAAATTGATCGAATGTCATTGAAAATATGTTTTTTAAATTTTTTTTAGTATTTTTCATTTAAAAACCCTATATTTGGAAATGGGGTAAAAAACAAGTTATGACAAATTAAAATTTTAAAAAATGACCCTCTTTATATGTTCCTTGTTCAAATGGCTTGGACATGTTTACTTTTATCCCTTTAGTTTTATTTTTCCATTCCCGGTCCTTAATGTTTTGACTTTTTATGCTTCGGTCCATAAGTTTATTTTTCTTGTGTTTCAATCCCTAGATATCTAGAGAAGAAAGAGAAAGTTATTGGAAAAAAAAGAAGAGGAAGTTCTTGGATGGTAAAATTCTACTCACCAACAACTGTAATTTTAATATATGTAGATTCATCTTTAAGATATGAACTCAATAGAGATGATTTCCGTCTTTAATGATGCCTAACAAAGTAGATCAAGGCTTGAATTTTTTTTTGTTTGATCTTGAGTCTTTTGTCCAATTAAAATGTGTTTTTTTAATAATGAGGTTTTAGAGGTCAATATGATGGCTTTTTCATATTTTTGTGTCAAAAATAGTTGAAATTTTGATTTTTAGGGTAAAAAACTTGGACCTTTATTTTCCAGTTATTGAGATAGCTTGGGTGGTTGGAAAATGTTTCAGATGAATGGCACATCATTTATCCCAATGGATGACGTGTCATCTGCACTATTTTGAAAAACAAAGAGAAGTGGTTGAAACGTCATCCACTCTTTTTAAAAAAGACCTAAGTGTTTGGGCATGGCCTTACAGGCTCAAAAGCACATGGACTTGATAGTTTTGGGCCAAACATGCAGGCTAGTCTCTCCAACCAAATGGGGTGTGACCTTTTTTTTAATTGTCCTATTTTTATTTATTTACATTTTATAATTGCATTGACCTTAAATAAGTTTATTAAAATAATATTTAAATAGTTATTTGATTATGAAATGAATTTTAAATAACATTAGAGTTTTTTATGATAATATTAACGATTATGTTTTTAATAATTATATGTAGACCCAATATGCCTAGTTTGTTTTTTTAAAAAATTCATTCATGTATATTTAATACAAATAAAATATCTATTTAATTATTTTTTGTTGTAAATATTTTATATGGTTTTTCTTGGATTTTAAATTTTTTTATATTTAACGCTGAAATTATTGATTTATAATCTTTGATTTATAATCTTTGATATTCAATCTTTCTTTTAATATTATGATAAGTTTTAATTTTAAAAAAATACTTATTAAAAAAAGATAATTTTTATAAGAAAAAAATGAATAAAACAGGAAGTTTTGATTAATGAGATGCATTTTTTACTTCTTATCTCAAATTAATATAATTTTTATTTTAATTACCCCTAGTTTTTATTTAATAACTACTTTTAAAAAATATATTTTTCTAAATAAAAAATATTAATAAGAAAAGAGAATTTTGACTAAAATTTATTGTTTTTCTCAAAATCTAAATCATTATCTTTTTTACAAATATCATTTTTTCCACAATTAAAGTAAAAAAAAAAAAACTACCCAACACGTGTATATATTTTTTACTTTTTAGAATAAATATCAACTCTTTCCTTTAGTCTTTAGTTAACGTTATTGCATTGTAAGTTAGCTTGGAATCTAACCTAGAATATTGCGCAGGCATCCCGAACTTGTTAAATCTAAATAATTTGGCGTAGCAACACTTCTTCTAAACAAAATATAATGTGAAACCGAGTTCAGAAAATGGAGAGCTCTAACATGGAGCTGAATACCAAACTCTTAGTTATATTTTCACTTTCTTGGTTCAAGGAAAGTGGAAAATGGTGCGGAAGAGGCCTCAACTACTGGGGACAGTACAAGTTGGGCCTGAGCAAATCTTTTGGAGCCCACCTGAGCTACAATGAGGAGAAGTCGTTTTTCTAGCCATTCTCATTTTTGCTTGTCTTGTCATTGTGGACATGCAGTCATGTACCTTGAGCATTATAAATCAAACCAAATTCTGTATTGAAACGTAAAAGATGGAGGCCAGATTATTGAATAAGTACCCGATCTACGAGTCAAGAAGTGCATGAAGGTTTGTCTGTTTGTGGCAAAAATTGTGTTGGGCCAGAGGATTCGTGTGGCCCTTTTCTAAATTACTGTCAGTATGCATTATAAGATTTTTTTTCAAAAGAGATCTCCAAGCATTTGATGCTTGATCAGGCTATGTGTGTTGTGAGGAATACTGATGAGATTGAGAGCTCCTGAAAAACAAACACTGTGCAGGTATGGCATAGGAGCAAAACAATCAAAATAAGGCTCAAAAGATGAATTTTCATGGTAAATTTCTGAAGGCACAAGACAACTCCTGGTTGAGTCTTTCTTTTGAAGTGAAAGATAGATATTGGAAAACCAAACTAGAATCAATCAGTCATGCATAAAGCAAATTAATCAACCTTTATTAGGAAATCTTGAGAGTGCATATATACAAGTAGACCTGCAAAACCATTGCTGGAGAAGCATATAGACTTAAAGTTAAAAATAACGAGCCTTAAAGGAGTGACATGATCTCTTTTTAAGGAAACATGAAGCTGCGGAAGAACCTTAGCTTGCAGGTGCACGATCAGTTCCAGCTTGGAAAATACGGGTGTCCTTTGGTTTGCTTTTATTGTTAAATATGAAGCATGATGTCGGGATTGGGAGATTGAATTTTGGAGTGATTATGTTCCCCTTCATAAGTCACAACTAACATGGTAGGATCCTCCAAGCTTCTTTCTACATGTTTTCTCGCAGGGCATCCCCTCGTACTGCTGCATTTGTAGTAGCTTCTTTGACACCAAAGAATGAAAGATGTTAGTAAGCAATATAACTTGTCCAGGTAGCTTTGCTCTTAGATACGCAAACATGTGAACCTGTGACTGCCAATACAAGTACGGCTTTGTCTGGGACATTGCTTTGGGGGCAAAAGGAAGAAAACAGTAATAATTTGTCTCAAGCTTCATAAATCACAGATGGTAAGCATGAAGAGAAATGATGAGCTAGTCCAGTCTATCCTGTTTGATTTTGTATTGTGATATTTTGGGTTAATTGAATACAGGGAAAGAATGAATTTAAAGTTCTACACAACTAAATCAAGTTAGTTGCAACCAGGGCGAGGGAAAAAAAATAATCTCAGAAGTTTCCCTCTCCCAGCAACGAAAGAGAATCGGCAGAAGGCAATGTCAGGATGGAAAAGTACCTGGGATATGGAGATCCTTTTATTGGCTTCTGTCCATATTTTCTCCAATAGTGATCATCAGGAGGTATGTCAGCTGGTTTAGTACTTGAAGCAGGGACCTTAATTACTTTCTTGATCCTCAATTTCCTATTAGATAATACATCGAAGATGGAATTAGAATATTTCCTCGACAACAGATGGAAACATTTTGATTCTTGAACAAAATCAAGTACAAGATGATATCATGAAAACTATCATCATAACATGAAGTAAAAGTCTGAAAAGGAGTGTCTCCCAAAATCACAATCCCATAGTTTCCTCACTATTTAAAGTCAATTCAGAAAGAAACAAATTAGTATACATAGAAGACATGACAAATCAAAACAAGGACTTACCTTCGCTTTGAGCAGTGACATCCACCGGTTGAGGCTTGGCATTTCTCCTCACTTTTCGCTCCGCTCTTGCTCTTGGAAGATATAGAGGCATCATCTTGAGAAGGAAGAATTTCTGATGTTGAATGATGAATTATCCTGCCACCTCCATCTAAACTTGAAAAGGATGTGCTTGGCTGTAAGAGGGAAAGGTTGAACCCCAGGATCAAATTAGTTTTGACGTCTACGTTGTCTTTAGTCTTCTGTTTTTCCCTATACAAGTCGATACTATTGGCATGGATCAAAGAAGTAGTTGACTGAATACTCTGAAGAGGGAATAGCTGCCTATTGGGTTGAGAAAAGTTGTGGTCAGGGCTTTTAGACACAGAGTTGGGACTATCCATCAATTCAACTGGGTTTATATCATGGGAATGTGGCAAAGGACCTTTCCTGATCCTCTTACACCCTGACTGCTCTGATCCATCAAGGAGTCTAACTAGATTTCTGAATTCATTTACTGTATCTTGAGCAATCAGGCTTACTTCCTGAATGCTTCTTTTCTGATTTTGATCAGAAATACAGCTAAACAGATGATGAGCCTGTCTGAAACTACTTTGAGCAACCTCAAGAACTCTGAAATCCTGTCTGGGTCTCATTGAAACACAGACACCTGAAGCTTCCTTCATATTTAATCTGGAGTATAGGCTACCCTGACAACCTATTATCTAAATCTACCTGATAACAGGCCTCCAAGGTGGCTCAAACAAAGCATTTAGACAGCGAGAGCCTAACAACCATGGATGGCGAGATGAGCCATAATCTTATAGACAAGCTATATTTTTCTAATAGCAGGTGAACCACAGGCAATTAAGTAAGCAAAATGTTCAAAACCCAGTAATGAAGATATATATATTTTTTATGTACGCAACTGATATCCAAAGATAGTCAACGGTAGCTTGGGTTACAGAATCCGTCTAATCAACAGACAACTGAATAATCCTAAACTAAGTTTGAAAAATTGAGACAAAGGGGCAAAAAAGAAAAAAGGCTTTATGTATCATTTAGTAATTTTGATACAATAACGCAACAAAACTCACTAAAAAATCATAAAAAAGAAACATATTTCTCATCAATTATAGAAGATGATGTTTCTTCACTCCAAACTCCGACTGTAGCATCAGAGTAGGACATTGAAGTAAGTTATTAGCAACAGTATTCATAGAGATGTAATCAAGAATCTACAACTTGCAGGATGAAACATCAGATTACAAGAGAGTAATACAAATGAAAGAACAATTAAACATGTGATGCTCTTTCTCTCTTCTTCTTCTTTTCCCTCTTGGTAAATAACAAGCATGTAATGTTTATTCTTACATTTTAATATTTGTTTTTTTTTATATATAAAAAAAAACCTAACATATTTATGTCTGATTAATCTTACTTATGAAGGCATGGTCTCAATATAAATTCAATAGAATTACCTCAGGAATGTGTTGGTATAAAAAAACATGAAATTTTACTAGTTGTATAGTCAAACTTATTAGATATCCATTTTTATATATATAAAAATATTCATCATCCCATTATATATGTGGGTTGTGGGGGCAAGTTAGTGCATAAGAAGACACAGAGATTCAAATATTTAGGGAAGAATTTTGGCTGCATGTGGCCTTATTCCACTTCCCCATGAATCTAATCCACTAACCAGCCAGCCGAACATTGCAGTTGCAGCCACTTTCACTCAAGAACTTGGACCATTAGCATATATCCTTTTTGGGTTCATCATTGAAGAATGCTTGTTCCCGAAGAATGGCTTTCGGTGGATTCATCTTCACTCCTCCTATTATTGCATTGTTTATTTTCCTGTCACGATAAAGAAACCATATCAGAAAGCACACACCAGTAATCTTACCTCCAATGTGGATCAGGTATGGCCTTAATTATCAAGAATCACCCTATCATTGCTGATATTAATATAGTTGGTGCTCGTAGGGATGGTCCCAATTCCTCAGTCAAAAGATCTAATGGTTAGAAACAACTTTACCCCCTGACAATGGCTTCAGAAAAACTTTGCTCCCTAATATACAATCAAGAGGCAAGTTCAAGTTTACCGGCAAACAGAGAGAGAGGCTCAAGGCATCCATCCAAATTGATTTGATGTGTTCTTTTCTAATCTGATTCAGTTAACAACTAGCCAACTATGCTGCAAGTCGGATTTCAAATTAATTTCTACCACAAGAGAAGAATGTGCATGCATTGTGAAAGTGTTTGCTAGGATAATTGAAAAGTTAATTTTTTGTTTAATAAAATAAATTAAAAATTATACGAACCAATAAATTATGAAAAAATTATTAATGATAATTAAAAACTAAAGTGAGAAGCTGAGAAATAAATGTATATGGAGATATATGATCTCGTGATGTGAGGTAATCTTTGAATTTCTTTTATTTAATTTTATGGCAATAAAAATGATTTTTTATAAGAAAATAATAATTTAAATTCCGTATAATTTTTTTTTTATTGTTAGTATAAATTCTCCTTTTTTTATTAATTTATACTTTTAATATATATATATATATATATATATATATATATATATATTTCTTCGAGCTATGTTGTATATTGAAAAAAAACTAAAAGCAATTAAAGTCGATACCCAAAAAATTCAATGATTTGAAATAAGTATAAAAATATCTTTTTATAATTAATATGTTACTTATTAATATGTTACTTTCTTTCTATAACTATTTCAGCATAAATATTTCTTTTTAAATCAGAATTTATTATAATTTTAAAAGCAAGTTTTGATATAAAAAAAATGATAATTTTGATAAGAATAAAAAACTTGAGAATTTTTTTTAAGAAAAATCACAAAAAAATACATTTCAACCATATTTAAAATATTATGCATATTATATTCACATATAATTATTCAAAAAGCAATTGTTAACGCTACTATAAAAGACCCTAATATTATTTGAAAATAACATGAAAAGAGAAAAAATATGAGAAAATATAATAATTCACTGCAAGTACACAAATCATTTTAAAAAGAACAGATGATACATCATTTTGTTTCCTAGTCACTGAAGTTGTCTTCGACTCCTAGAAAATCAAGGTCTAACTTTTTCGATCCTAATAACCCATATTCTAACCATTTTCCACCCCAAAACATTTCATGAACCTTTATAATTTCATTTCGAGCAACAAAACAAAACAAAACACATTTTAATTGGTTTTTAAATCCAAAATCAAATCAACTAAAACACCTTTCCAAACTCTTATCTTTTTTCCCATAAAAATTGAAGTTGAAGGTGAAAATCATTTTCATTAAATTACTTTTTTAAAGTCTAATTTATAAACACCAAAATTAAAGTTGCTAGTCCTCATAACCCAATCATTTACTACCTTTCTCTCCTCAAAATTTTTGATGTCTTGTCTCTTCTTTCTTAAAAGCTAAGAATTTAAATATAAAAAAATAAAATTTAAAACCTAAATGAAAAACTTGAAAACCAATTTTTTTTAGTTTAACGTGGGTGTCCGGGCCAGCTTGCGCGCACCTCGACTAATCCTACGGGCCCTGAAGTTAACGACCATGTAAGCCTCCAGTGGCTATCATATGAGTAACCACATGGCTCGAACCTGAGACCATAGAGGGAGCAAACCTCTTGGTCCCAAGCTTTTACCACTGGGCCACCACCTAGATGGTTACTTGAAAACCAATCTTGTCATGGCATACATGCTGCATTTTACCAACTAAAAATCAATCTTTTTATAAGGCTATTGTTTAGAGTGTCACCCAAAGAAAGAAAATAAATAAATTCCTGGCTACTGATTAATTTGAGGTGCCCTGCCTGTCCACTATAATATGAATTAACTTGATTTGATGAATTAAACATTTGAAATGATTTATAGAAAGTATTTTTTTTATTTTTAATCATAATTTTAAAATAATTTTTCATATATAATTTTTATAAAATTGTGAGTTGAAAATATGTTTGATAAAAAATGACCAAAATCTATTTTATATATATATATAAAAAAACACAGAAAGACACTTCCCTCGTCTTTTCTAAAAAGAGAATTTGAGATCTGGGCATGTGAATTCATCAAAAATCCAAATCCAATACGAGCATTTGAGGCAGTTCTCTAGGGAGGACAGGACTCATGACAGAGGAGGAATAGATGTTTACTTTCCTGACAGC
>Ga0307515_10017978_pt1 | contig 12834 bp, 12 predicted proteins | sample 17_EM_MG_FD_194513 | JGI IMG/M metagenome (GOLD analysis project Ga0307515, IMG submission 194513) | Populus trichocarpa ectomycorrhiza microbial communities from riparian zone in the Pacific Northwest, United States - 17_EM | ecosystem: Host-associated > Plants > Roots > Unclassified | place... | reverse complement strand
ATCGAATTTCAGAACACGAATGTCGCCATCCAAGCCGTAGCTGCGCGAGGTCGCGACATCATTCTCTTTGAGAAGAAACAAGCGCGACAGCAATTCGGGTGGAATGAAGGCCCACAGCTCTTCGCCGGTCTTCGCATTGAATGCGTGCAGGAAGCCATCGTTTGTCGGGACGAAGACAACGGAATCTTTGTCGTCGGGATTGCTAGTTGTTCCGCCATACGTCACGACGCCGAGCTTGGCGTGCAACGGGTCGCCGATGAAACGCCTTTGCTCGGTCCTATTTCCATCCGCATTGCTATCGTTAACGTCGACGCCTCGAGCCCATTTGATAGTGTCTTGGCAGGCGGTCGTGCAAACCGTGTTCGAGGTGCCGGCGCCGACGAGTGCATCGGTCAGCGAGCCGGTTGTCGTCAAAGCATTTGATGCGCTCGTGAGCGGATTCTGGCCGAGAAAAGTATAGATCTTCCGTGCATCGGGCGAATCGAGGCGGCTGGCCGCGCCGCCGGCGGTGATGTCCGGGTCCGGCGCCTGAGACCAATCGCTCTGGGACGACTGCCGAAAGTTACCCAGCGAGTCCACCACATCGTTGCCATTGTCATCGAGTAGACGCCCGTTGCGGTTGAAGTACTTCTTCAGGTTGCCGTCCCAGTGCGCGCCCTGACCGACCTGGAACAGTGAGAAGTACACCTCCTCGCTCGTCTGAGCGCGATTGAACGCGTTGATGGAGACCGAAGGCGTCACGAATGTCGAGCTGCGCTTCTGAATGTTGTTGAAGATTTCTTGCAATGCTTCGGTGAGTGATGTCGTGTCCGCAGCCGTGTAGGCGCGGCCCGTGCCGCCGGCTCTGGCTACGTCGTTTAGGAAACCGACACTACTGCTCACGTCGCCGCCGAAGCCGATCATGTAGGTCGACGCGGTTTGCGTGCCAGGCTGGCTGGACGAGAGATCCTGGGTGTTCAAGTACTCAGCGATATCGTCCGTGCAACGGCCGTCCGTTTGCTCCCAGCCGCTCGACTGCGGCGCATCCGGGTCGTCACATTGTCTGCCGAGCATCGTCGCTGCTGCCGCTTTCGAATTCGCGTCGTGATCGTGAGTCGGCAAGCCGTCCGTCAGATACACCACATAGTTTTTCTGACATTGATAGTCGATAGGCGAGTTGTATTGATCCCGGCTGTCGGCCTGACGCGAGTCGTTCGAGCTGTTTGTCGGGCTCGAGCGATTGCCATAGTCGACACCGCTACCTTTGAAATACAAAGCCGCCTCATAGAGCGTTTCGCTGAGCGGGGTAAAGCCGTCGCCCGATTGCGGATTGAACTGGTTCAGCGTGCTGACGATCGTGGAGCGATTCGTCGCGATGTCTTTCACCGCTTGCAGCACCATGCCGCCTTGCGCATCGGAGCTGTAGCGCATGAGGCCGAGGTTCACATTCTGCAGCGTGCCCGCAAGGTTTATCGCCACGTCGCGCACGATCTGCAAACGGGTTTGCGTGATTGTCTGATCGCTACGCGCGTAATTGAGATAGTTTCCGCTGAACAGTCTGTAGGTCTGAGCGTTCAGCGGTGCGGCGTCCCACAGTTGGTTGTCCAAGATGCTGAAGCCACCGGCGACGTTCGCGATGAACTTCTGGGCCGATGACGGCGATGGTCCGTTGAGGCCCGCATCGGCTGCGCACTCCACGAGGCCGGTGTTTCCCCTCGTGGAGATGGCTCTCCATGTATTGGAGTTCGCGCGGAATTGCCCGACCTTCTCTCGAGCGCTACCCAGCGCGGGCCAGATGCCGCCACCCGTTGCGCCCAACGCTGTCGCCGATGCGGCGCAAACGTTGGACGAAACTGGAAAAGCATTGTCCGCGTCGCAGCGGGGCAGCGAATCGTTGAGGCTGAAGTAGATGAGGTCGCTGCTACAGGAGCCGCCGTAGGTTCGCGATTTATCGTAAACCGCTTGCGATTCGACGTCCGTGTCCATGCTTCCCGACGTGTCGATGATGAACAACACGTTGGGCCGTGCACCTAGCGATGCGGCTTGACTTCGATAGATCTCGATGTCGTCCGCGAGCACAGGCGAGCCCACCATTACAGCGAGCACCGTACTGGCCATTCCGATGCGCACTTTCTGTTTGAATGAGCTCATGGTTGGCGATTCCCCGCCGCAACCGGCTCGATGCTCGCGTTGACGCTGACGAGCAGACCGGTCTTGACCGAGTACAGCACCGTGATCGGTGCTTCGGAGTTAGTCGCCACCGTGTTACGGAATACCGCGAGCGATACCGGTTGACCTTTCAGCATGTAGACGGTGCCGGCTGTCGAGTGGAGCATCTTCACTTCACACGACACGCAAGGCGTAACCGTCATCAATCCATCCGGGCTCGACGGCACGCTCATGGCGCGCGCATTAGTTTCGAGCGCCTCGCTGACGGTTTTGAAAGGCTGCGTTTGTGCGTAAGCGGTTGAGAGCGCGCCAGCCGCAGCGAACGTGAGCGCTAAGGCTCGCAATCGGACATCCATGAACTGTGCTTCCTGAAGAACTAGAATTCGTTTAAGAAATCGGCGGCGGCGAACAGAGACCGAATGAGCCGTTCTCGCCTTTGTTCTGAATGATGTAGGCACCTTGTGTGTGCTCTGCGTTCGCGTTACGCACCGAGGTTCCCGTGCTCACGATTTGATAGTGGATCGCTGTGAAACCGCTTGTCGTGTTTCCGGCCGGCTCACCGTCGCCTTTGTACTGAGCGGTGACTCGGTATTTGTCTCCGGGTGTTTCGGCCACGTCTTCGTTGAGAATCTCGATGGGCATGCAGCTCTGCTTGGTGCCCGCGAGCTGCGTCAGTGCCTTCTCCACGCCGGCTTCCGAGGCTTGAAAGGCTTTCTGTCGATACTGCTCATTGCCCGCCATCACCAGTTCCATGCTCGACGTGTTCATTCCCGACACGGCAAGCAATGTGAGGATGACCAGCAGAATGAGGCCGATGACGAGTGCAGCGCCCTTCTGGCGCGCAGGAAATGAGCGCAACGGTGTCATGAGGCGTGTCTCTTACAGCATCCGGGAGTTACGAAGTTGAATCGTTCGCGACACAAGCACGCGTCGGAACTTGTCGTTCTTTGGAACAGATTTGCCGCCGTATTCGTAAGTGTTGTTATCGATGAAGCCGGGCTCGGCTTGTTCCGCACGCATCATCAGCCAGATGCGTATCGACACCACTCTGAATGCGGGATCGACCGGCGGGCTCACGTACGCCACCGCGGAACCTAACGGTGTTTCCGGGTCTCCGTCGAAGTCTTTGTCGACCAGAGGCGCGATGCCGTATTGCACCTGTAGGTCTTCGACACCGGAGATCACTTCTTCATCCACGAACGTAGGGCCCGGCGCCAAACGCTTTACACGAAGCGATGGAACGCCCACGCGCGCAGGTGTTTCCGAGTTGGTGGCGACGTAGTACGTGCGAACGATGAGATCTCGAATCTCGATCATGTCGGGGTTGAGAGTGACGGTGGTCGGCAGGGTGCCGTCCGAGAAAATGTAATTGCCGCCTAAACGGCTGGCGATGAGCTGCACGCGGCCGTCCGCCGCGTTGGTGCGCACAACCGATGCGTGGCGGATGGTGAGAGAGTCCGCTCCGTTCTGCGCCGCGATCGCCACGGTTCCGCCGTCTGCCGAAGCCGGCGGGCACTGCAGGCCGTATTGATCGTTCCTCAAGCCGCTGTCGATCGTGGTCAGAACATTGACTGCGAAGTTCGGACCACACTCAATGACATCTCCGCCCACGGGTACGGCGGCGTTCGTCAGCATTAGATTCGCGGCGGACACGCGCGAACCGGTGGCCCCGCCCCGAATGAATCCAAACTCATCGGGATAATTCGAGAAGCCGTAATAACCGGCGAGCTGCACGTCCGGCTCGATGATGGAGAGCGCGTAGCGTGCGTTTTCCTGCAATCGCGCAACTGTATCGCTCACCCGGTAGGTGGTGCGGCTTTGCGAGTACACCGTCACCGCTCCGATGATGAGCAGCGACCCGATCGCGAGCGACACCAACAGCTCGATGAGCGTTAAGCCACGCGCGCGGCGTTTGCTGAAAGGCAGCTTCATGGCCGCACCGGAATGAGTTGCAGGCGCACGAAGTAAGAGTTGTCTTGTCCGGATTCCGACCAGTTGACTCGGATTTGATATTTGTCCGGGTCGCCTGCGACCGGAGGAGCGTAAGTCACGGTGGCCCTCGCATTTCTCGGCAACGCGGTTTTGAACGACCGCAGCCAAGTATTGAGATCGATCGCGGCGAGCGTCTCGGGTGCGCAATTGAGCGACGTGATGCAGGGCGGTGTCGAAGTAGGGGCTTGTGCGTCGGCCGCACGCGTATCTGCCAAGGCGTACGCGCCGCGGCCGCGAGAATTGGCGCGGATGCGGTCTGCCATATCGTTCACGAGGTTCACGGCCTGCGTGCGCGTGAGCGCGGTGCGGCCGGCTTGCAGGCTCGTGACGTACAGACTGGCGATACCGAGCATGCCGACCGACATCACGACTAACGCCACCAACGCTTCCACCAAAGTGACGCCGCGTTGGAATCGAGATGCAGAGGGCCATTGGCGTGAAACAGTGAGAGGTGTGTGTCGGTTGGCACTTCCCGATGCGTTTGCGCGAAGTCTCATGGGCAGGCCACCCTTGGCGCCCAACCGTTGATCTCGGTGCGGTCGCGCGTTACTCGCGCTCGACCCGTGAGGCTGACCCCGACGCCACGCGCATATAGAAGAGTGGGACCGTCCGGGACCGTGCTCGCGCCATCCACCCGCGTGCCGCGGTTGTCGCAGAACAGCGTTTGCGTGGCCATGGGGAAGTCCGGCAGGTCCTGCACGAAGCCGGTGGCGGCAAACGAGACGCACGATCCGTTGGAAACGACGTTCAGAGGATTGCCCGCCGGGCTATCCAGTTTCGTGCCGACGCGCAGGATGATCTCGCCGTCGTCGCGAACGCAGTCGCCGTCCAGATCGTTGAATGCGATGTAGCCGAGAAACGAATTGGTGTCGCAAGCCGGCGCGATCGAGCCGGGACTCGAAGAGGCGCAAACGGAAACGAACGTTTGCCGTTTGATCGCCTCGCCGCGGGCCGTCTGAATGATGCCGAGCAAGTCATTTGCGGCGCCACTGAGCCGGTTATTGCGTTGGAAGTCCGCGAAGCTCGGAGCGCCCAGGCCGAGAATGATGGCCGCCAGCACGACAACGATCATGAGCTCGACGATCGAGAAACCATCCATGTTTCGCATGAGCCGCTCTTAGAAGAAGGAGACATTCCCGTCCGCGGCCCGAATCTTGAGCGATCTCACGAAATGCTTTGAGCCAGCCGACAAGCGGCGTAAGCGTGGCGATCAGCGGCGGATCGTTGTGAACTGTTTCACAAATGTCAGTTGACTTAATCGCGACAGTGCGTAGCGTCTCTCATTTCGACGCGGGGGAAGACTTATGTTCGGCTGGATACTTTTGAGCCTCGTCGTGCTGTTGGTGCTGTTCTTCATCGCGACCTATAACAAGCTCGTCGCCGCGCGCAATGCCTTCAAGAACGCCTTCGCTCAAATCGACGTACAGCTCACGCGCCGGTACGACTTAATCCCGAATCTCGTTGAGATCGTCAAAGGCTATCTGAAGCATGAGCGCGAAACGCTCGAGGCCGTGATTGCCGCGCGTAACACCGCGGTGGCGGGCTTGAAAGCGGCAGCGTCGGACCCGGGCAATGCGGCGGCCATGCAGAGCCTGTCGGGCGCCGAGGCGCAGGTCACCGGCGCGCTGGGCAGGTTGTTCGCATTGGCGGAAGCCTATCCCGACCTCAAGGCGAACCAGAACATGATGCAGCTTTCGGAGGAGCTTACATCCACCGAGAACAAAGTCGCTTTCTCTCGTCAGGCTTATAACGACGCGGTGATGAGCTACAACAACCAGCGCGAGATGTTCCCGGGCAGCATCGTGGCGGGCATGTTCCATTTTCAGCCGGCGCAGATGCTGGACGTTGCAAAGCCTGAGGCTCGCGAAGCGCCTAAAGTCAGCTTTACCTGATTGCGCCGGCGCAAGTCTTCGAGCGTGGATTTCTACTCGCATCAGGCGGCCGCGCGACGTCAGACTCGTTGGCTCGTCATGGGATTCATCATCGCGATAGGGCTCGTGACTATCGCGCTGGATGTCGTGTTTCTCACTTTCCTCGCGGCCGGTCAGGGCGACGAGTCAGGCTCTCAATCGCCCGCGGTTTTCGCCGGCAATCATCCGGGCGCCGTCATTTTCTGCTCGGTACTCGCGCTTGCAGTCATTGGGGTTGCCAGTCTCTACAAGTCGCTGACGTTAAGAGGCGGAGGTGGTGTGGTGGCGCGGTCCCTCGGCGGCGTGCGCATCGAGCGCGACACGGCGGATCTCAAGCGCAAGCGGCTTCATAACGTCGTCGAAGAAATGGCCATTGCTTCGAGCGTGCCGATGCCCGAGGTGTATGTGCTAGAGCAAGAAACGGCCATCAATGCGTTTGCGGCAGGACATACGCCTGCGAATGCGGCCGTGGCCGTAACTCAAGGTGCGTTGGAGCGCTTGAATCGCGATCAGCTGCAGGGCGTTATCGCTCACGAGTTCAGTCACATCTTGAACGGCGACATGCGGCTCAACGTGCAGCTCATGGGGTGGCTGTTCGGCTTGTTTGCCATCGCGCTGATCGGTCGCACGATACTTAGGTTTGCGCCTCGGGGCCGCAAGGGCGCACCGGCGATCCTGGTTGCGGCGCTGGCGTTGGTGGTGTTGGGCTATGTAGGTTTGTTGGCAGGGCGCATTCTGCAGGCTGCAGTGAGCCGTCAGCGCGAACGCCTCGCAGATGCATCGGCGGTGCAGTTCACTCGCAATCCCTTGGGCCTCAAGGATGCGCTCATCAAGATCGCGGGGCTGCAACAGGGCTCCAAGCTTGTCGCGGCGGATGCGGAGCAGGTGGCGCACATGTTGTTTGCGCCGGGCTTGTCGCGAATGTTTGCAACGCACCCACCCGTCGCCGAGCGCATTCGCACTTTGGATCCGAGCTTCGATTCGCGAAAGCTCTCGCGCATCGTCGCGGAAATGGCGCAAGACGTTCCGGATATCGAAGAAGCCGCGGATGCGCAATCCGTCGTCTCGCGCGCGGCGCCGGTCGCAGTTACACCGCTCGCGGTCGCCGCGCAAGTCGGCAATCCGGAAACCGTGCATGTGCGGCACGCGCAGGAGCTGCGCGTCGGATTGCCATCCAGCTTGCGTGACTTCGTTGAAACGTCCGGACGTGCAAAGGCTTTTGTGATTGGACTCTTGCTCAGTCGCGACGTTGGCGCGCGAGCGATGCAAATGCGCTTGGTCGAGCAGGCACTCAAGCCAACGGAGCTGGCTGCGGTGAATGAGGCTACGGAGATCGTGCGGAATCTTGCGACCATGCTGAGATTGCCCGCGCTGTTGCAACTCTTTCCGGCTCTGCGACGCGCGACGCTGGACGAGCGTCAGGCTCTATCGAAACTGGTCGATGCGCTGGTGCATGCGGATGCCCGCGTCGATGTGTTCGAGTACTGCCTCGCGAAGCTTTTGGAAATGCTGCTTCATGATGAGATCGAGGCGCAAGCGCCCCACGGGCGATTGTCGTTAGACAGCGCGCAGCGGGAAATATATGTGCTGTTCGCCGTGCTCGCGCGTGCCGGCGCTAAGGATGAGCAGCAGGCCCGGTACGCCTATGAGGCGGGAATGCGCGCTGTGTTTCCTATGCGGCGGCCGGAATACGCCACGTATGAAGACTGGACACTGCGTTTGGACTCTGCTCTTCCGACACTCGAGAAACTTCATCCCTTTGCAAAGCAAGTCGTCATCGAAGGCTTGGTGAGGGCCGTTTCGCATGATGAGGTGTTGAATGTGGAAGAGGCAGAGTTACTGCGGACGGCCTGCGCGCTGATGCATTGCCCGTTGCCGCCGATATTGCCGCGTGTCGCGAGTTCCGCGTGATCAATACACGCGGAATAGCTTCAATGAATCATCCACGCGTATTCCGAACTTTGCGCGCCGTGCTTTGAAGCGACGCGCGTTCGCGGCCGGCGATCGCTGAATCTCTTCGCTGACGAATTGCGCCAGCTCGCCGTACAGGCCTTCGGTTTCAATTTTCGTATCGACGTGCGCATCGCTCGAGTGCGCCAGATTTGAGTGCTGCATGTTTGTCTCCTTTGTTTCGAGCGCAGAGACTAGAGAGCCGTCGTTACAAGAGCGTTAAGTTCGGTTCACCTGAGCACGACGAGCGTCGATAGTGAGGCCTTCATCACACCCACTCGCGGGACGGATAAGGCTGTGATGAAGCGCGTATGACGCGCAGAAGTCGAAGTGATGAAGAACGTGCTACTTGCGAGTTAGGTACGTTCTGATTTGCGAGCCGAACTGATCGATATCGATCAAGAAGGAGTCGTGGCCTTCTATGCACGACAGGGGAGCGAAATGGGTTTTGACTCCCGCGGCGCCGAGTGCTTGCGCCAACGCGCGTTGTTCTTCGATGGCGAAGAGCATGTCCGACTCGACTCCGATGACCAGCGCATGCTCTAAACCGGAACGGGATAGAGCGAGCGGGTAGTTGCCGCCGTGATCGCTCAAGTCGAAGCGATCCATCGCGCGCGAGAGATAGAGATAACAGTTGGCGTCGAAGGTTCTTACGAAGCGATCCGCCTGGGCTTCGAGATAACCCTCGACTGAGAATTCGAGCGCGAAGGGCTCGCTGCTTCGCATCGACGGAATGATCGGCTCGCGGCCAAAGCGTTCGCGCCACTCAGCGGCGGAGCGATAGGTGACCGTTCCCAATTTGCGCGCCAATCGCAAGCCGACCGCGGGCGGTTCATTGACGGCATATTGGCCATCTTTCCACGCCACGTCTGTGCGAACGGCTTCTCTTTGGATGGATCGCAAGGCGATCGCGAAAGGCGATGCGGCGGCGGTGCCGGAGATGCTGATCAAACCGCGCGAGGCGTGCGGGAACTGTGCGGCAAAGGCGAGCACGACCATGCCGCCGAGCGACGGGCCGACAATCGCATGCAAACGCTCGATGCCCAGTGAGCGGGCGGCCTCGTAGCCGCCCCGTGCGATGTCTTCGACAGCGAGCTCGGGGAAAGTGAGTCGATAGGGCGCGCCGGTTTCGGGATCGAGAGACGCGGGGCCCGTCGAGCCAAAGCAACTGCCGAGAGAGTTCACGCACATGACGAAGAATCGGTTCGTGTCTATCGGCAAACCGGGGCCGATAATCTGCTCCCACCAACCTTCGCTCGGGTCTTGCGGTGAAGACTTTGCGTGGGCGGGCGGCGAGAGGCCCGTGAAAAGCAAAACGCCGTTATCGCGTGCGGCGTTCAGCTCGCCCCACGCTTCGTAAGCCACGCGTGCGCCTCGCAGCGTGCCGCCGCGAAACAAAGGGAAAGATTCCGGGAGTTGCGCGTAGCGACGCGCGTCTGCCTGCTCGGAACGCGCGGCCGACGCGCCGCTGTGAGTTTCAGGTATCGGGATCGCCACCGTCCGGGATTCCTTCGAAGAGGGCGGTGGAGAGATAACGCTCGCCGGTGTCCGGCAGCATTGCGAGGAGGACCGTGCCTTCCGGCGCTTCGTTCGCGACTTTGCATGCCGCGGCGAACGTGCCGCCGGAAGAGATGCCGCAGAAAATGCCTTCGCTCTTTGCAAGCGCGCGGGATGCTTCAATGGCTTCGATGTCGGTCACGGGCAAGATTCTATCCGGCACTTCGCGGTTGAGGACAGACGGTATGAAGTCCGGTGTCCAGCCTTGGATCTTATGCGGTGTGAAGGGCTTTCCCGATAACATGGCCGCGCCTTCAGGCTCAGTGGCGATGATCTTCACATTGGGCCGCGCAAGCTTGATGACTTCGCCGGCGCCTGTGAGCGTGCCGCCGGTGCCCCAGCCGCTCACGAAGAAATCGAGCCGCTTGCCCGCGAAGTCCAAAAGAATTTCGGGACCCGTGGTATTCCGGTGATAGGCCGGGTTCGCGGGGTTATCGAACTGCCGCGCGAGAAACCAACCATTGCGCTTCGCGGCTTCTTCCGCCCGCCGCACCATGCCGCTGCCGCGCTCGGCCGCCGGCGAGAGAATGACTTTGGCGCCGAGCATGCGCATGATCTTGCGGCGCTCGATCGAAAACGTTTCGGCCATGTAAGCGACGAACGGATAGCCTTTGGCCGCGCAAACCATCGCGAGCGAGATGCCCGTGTTGCCGGAGGTGGCTTCGACGACGGTTTGCCCCGGCTTGAGCGCGCCGCTCTGCTCCGCGTCTTCGATAATTGCGATCGCCAGGCGATCCTTCACAGACGAAAGCGGGTTGAAGAATTCGCATTTCACGTACATCGTGACGTGCTTAGGTGCGAGGCGCTGAATGCGCACGACCGGTGTCTTGCCGATGGTGCCGAGAATGTTGTCGTAGATCATGGCTTATTTCCCCTGCGTGTTCGCGCCCCTCAACGCCTGCGGTATTGTGCTTGACCGTTTATGAATCGCCAACAGAATCACTCGTCGTCCAGTGACGAGCCGCCGAAGTCGTCACTCGACGGCGAGCGCCTTCAAAAGCTACTCGCGACGGCCGGCCACGGATCCCGCCGCCAAATAGAAGAGTGGATTCGCGCCGAGCGCATCACCGTCAACGGCAAAGTGGCTCAGCTCGGCGACCGCGCGCTTCACAGCGATGACATTTGTCTCGACGGTCGAAAACTCCAGCTCGGCCCCGAGGCGGGCCTCGAGCGCGAAGTGCTGATCTATCACAAGCCGTTGGGCGAGGTAACCACGCGCCGCGACCCCCAGAACCGTCCGACGGTGTTCGAGCGCTTGCCGGCCCTGCCACACGGCCGTTGGATCAATGTTGGACGATTGGACGTGAACACGTCCGGCCTGCTCCTTTTTACTACCGACGGTGAGCTTGCTCATCGGCTGATGCACCCGTCCACGGAAGTCGAACGCGAATATCTTGTCCGCGTCCGAGGCCAGCCCGGGCCGGACGCCATCCGCCGGCTGCTCGACGGTGTGGAGCTCGACGATGGCCCGGCTCGGTTCGATCGCGTGTTCGCATCGCGGATGGACGGAAGCCATGGCTGGTTTCACGTCGTGCTTCGGGAAGGACGTAATAGAGAAGTGCGCCGGGTGTGGGACGCCGTGGGCGTGGATGTCAGCCGGCTGATGCGGATTCGTTATGGTCCGATCGAGCTGCCGCGCGATCTGAAACCCGGCGCGTGGCGAAAAGCCCCGCTCGTGTGGGTCGATCGATTAACGAGCCTCGTGGCGCGGCAAGGAGTGATACCATCCGCGCCCCCTTAGAACGTCACTGACAACAAACTAAGGAATCTGAATGCGTTTGCGAACCTCGGCTACCGCTGTTTTGGCGGCTCTCTTCGTTGGCGGCGCTGCTTTTGCTCAGCAGCGGGATCTCGACAAGGTCGAGATCAAATCCGAGAAGCTCACGGACAATCTATACGTGCTGACGGGGATGGGCGGCAGCGTCGGGTTACTTACCGGGCCGGACGGCGCCGTCATCATTGATGACCAAGTGCCGGGCCTCGGTCCGAAGATCCAAGCGGCCGTCGCCGCGCTCACCGACAAACCGGTGAGATTCACGCTCAACACGCACTACCACTTTGATCACACCGGCAATAACGAAACGTTCGGGCGCGCCGGGTCCGTGATCGTCGCGCACGACAACACTCGCGCTCGCTTGCCGAAAGAGCAGGTGTTCAAGGTGCTTAACATTTCGGTGCCGCCGCCACCGCCGATAGCGCTCCCGGTTGTCACTTTTCCCGATAGGCTCTCGCTTCATTTGAATGGTCAGGACATCGACGCCCTTTATCTACCCAATGCGCACACCGACTCGGATGTCGCGTATTTCTTCAGGCAGGCCAACATCGTGCACATGGGCGACGTATTCGCCGGCACGTTCTATCCCTTCGTCGATTCGGAGGGCGGCGGGTCGTTCGACGGCGTGATTGCCGCGCTGGAGAAGGTTGCGAAATGGACCAATCCGGACACGCGGTTCATCCGAGGTCACGGCGCGGTGGCTACTCGGGCGGAGATGCAGGAATACCACGACATGCTAGTAGCCGTGCGAAAGCGGGTTGTGGATGCGATCAAAGCCGGAAAAACGCAAGAACAGGTGGTGGCTTCACAGCCGCCCAAGGACTTCGATGCGAAGTACGGGATGGGGATGTTGAAGCCTGATGTGTTCGTGCAACGGCTGTTTGTGGACCTTCGCCGCAGCAAAGCTACCGGTTGAAGCAATTTCTTTAAGCAAATAACGCGCCAAGCGGATTGACACCCCTCTAGCGCGAAATCAGAATACGCGGCTCGTTTTCGCGGAGGGGTACCCAAGCGGTCAACGGGAGCAGACTGTAAATCTGCCGGCTTACGCCTTCGTAGGTTCGAATCCTACCCCCTCCACCACTTCGGCGAGGGCAGGCTCGAACGGGGGCGCATAAGTTCGGCGGATGTTGGGCGTCCGGAATCTTTGCGCCATCAGCGGGTGTAGTTCAATGGTAGAACCTCAGCCTTCCAAGCTGATGACGTGGGTTCGATTCCCACTACCCGCTCCATCGCCCGAGTCCGCCCACGTAGCTCAGTCGGTAGAGCACGTCCTTGGTAAGGACGAGGTCAGCGGTTCAATCCCGCTCGTGGGCTCCATGCGGTGACGCTCGGGTCCGTTCGCGAGGCAACATTTTTTTAAGGGTAGTGGGGCTATGTCAAAAGAGAAATTTGAGCGTACGAAACCGCACGTAAACGTGGGCACGATTGGTCATGTGGACCATGGCAAGACGACGTTGACGGCGGCGCTAACGAAGGTGATGGCCGAGACGCACGGCGGTC
>Ga0307515_10017977_pt1 | contig 12834 bp, 5 predicted proteins | sample 17_EM_MG_FD_194513 | JGI IMG/M metagenome (GOLD analysis project Ga0307515, IMG submission 194513) | Populus trichocarpa ectomycorrhiza microbial communities from riparian zone in the Pacific Northwest, United States - 17_EM | ecosystem: Host-associated > Plants > Roots > Unclassified | place... | reverse complement strand
AGTCACCACAAAGGTGGCCGGAATCTGGGCTAGCAAAAAACATGTTGTCTACCCTTTTAAAAGAAAAAAGAAACAAGACTAGACGTTAGGGATGATCATTTTCAGTTCGATTCGGTTTTTATAAAAAACAAAAGTAGCCAAATCAATTTTTTTAAAAAAAAACCAAAACCGGTTCAAACCGCCCGGTTTCGGTTCGGTTTTTTATGACAAAAACCAGTTTGGCTTGGTTTTTTTGGTTTGGGTCGGTTTTGGCTCGGTTTTTTCCAGTTTTTTCGGTTTGGGTTTGGTTCGGTTCAATTTTTTTGGTTTTAGGCTTATAAAACCGAACCGAACCGGTCAGTTTTTTCAAAATTTTAATCGGTTTTTTTTCACGGTTCGGTTTTTTCGGTTTTTTTTTTAGTTTTCTTGATTTTTTGGTTCTTTTGCTCACCCCTACTAGACATGTTGGTCTAGGCTTGAAAACCCACGCGCCTGGGCTCTTCCTTTCAAAGGCCCATACGAGCTAGGTTCTTTTTTTTTGCCTTTTTTATATATTTTTTTCATTTCTTTTTATTTTATATTTAGATTAAATATAAATTTAAGAAAAAAAATTATTCAACTCGACTCTCTCTGTTTTTTTCCTTTTTTTGTTATTTTTTTCATTTCTTTTTATTTTATATTTAGGTTAAATATAAATTTAAGAAAAATAATTATTGAACTCGGCTGAGTCCATAACCTGAATTACAGGTTTGACGGGTTGAGCCACAATATTTGAGGTATTTTTTTTTGTTGTTTAATGCATTTTTTGTCCCTTATTTAAAAAAAATACACAATTTCACCATTTTGTTATCGATGATCTATTTTTTATTTAACTTAAAACTAAAAAAAAAAAATTTCTCCATTTGTTATCAATGATTTACCTTTTCTATCTCAGTCCAACATGTTTGTCCTGTTTTTTTTTTAAGAAATATTTATACAAAAAAATTCCCATGCACTTTGTTATTATATAATTAAATGAAAAATAATCTATGGAATAAAAAGTTTATTGACTCCGATGGCATGCATAACACATGTCGCAAGTTTGGATGATTGACTAGAGTCCACTTGATTTTTTTAATTGAATGTTGTTTTTACCAATTGTTTCCTTCAATATTGAGTTAATTGAAGATTGAGCTTTCCAATTTGAATTTTGCAAGATTATTCCTATGGGTTTCACAAGTCACTTCAGGTTGACCTAAATAAATCCAACATATTTCCAGCTCAATAATAGATAAAAAATATCGTCTAGTATGCAACTAATTTTGAATTCCTAGTTAAAAAATATATATTTTTTTAGAAAATACGTTAGCGATGCCTAGACTCTTTTTTTGGCATTCAAAATGTTTTTTTTGCTCCAACTCATAGAGTAGCGCAAGCCAATTCTATTATCGCTTGATGAAATAAAAAATTTATTCTAAGATACAAAATTATTAGACACAATTGGTTATATGACCTATGTTGCAATGTCAAATATCTTAATTTACATCTATCTCTTTATTTTTTGAGTTTAATCTTTAGTAATAGTTAATCGGTTTTTTTATATATATTTTATTGGCACTGAAACTTATTTGATTAAATAAAAAATTATTCAAAAAACAAAGTTATTAAACATAATTGGATCATGACCCGTGTTATGAGATCAAATATCTAAATCTATATCTATCTCTCGATTGTTCCAGTTTAATCTTTACTTTTTATTAACAAATTTGTTTTACATTTATTGGCATGAGTAATTCTTGATTTATTCAATGGATTTTTTTTTATTAGGAATTTGTTTTTGACAAAAAACATGTTGAAAAAGCCTATATATTCTCTTTTTTTTTACTTGCTAACTTCTAATTAGAGATATCATCCTCATGCTATAATACAGAAAGAAAGAAAACTATTTTCTTACAACAGAAATTGTCTCAAATCTGCAAATTATATTTATTAAAATACCCTGCAATCTGATTTTGAAAAAGGAGAAATACAGAAGAATTTAGATAAAAAATAAAAAAATAAAACTTTTCTGAAAATAAAACTTTATTGTACATATGCAATGCAATCAAATAAACAAAAAAAATAAAACTTTTTTGAAAACAATGGGTGATGGTAAATCAGCGGAACCTAACAAATAATCTCACACATATCAACCATAAGGGAAGATATAACAATAATAATAATAAAAAATGAACACATTTTTATTGTAAAATGCAATGCAGTCTAATTATATTTTTATCCTTTCAAATAAATAAAAAAACTAATGGTCATGGTGTTGGTGTTGAAAGTATTTTGATCTTTTTATATGACCATTAGTTATTAAATTGACTGGGGATATAAGTGTTTTTTTAATTTTTATTAGTACTGTAAAATAATTTAATTACCCTCTAAGCTATTTTTTAAAAATTGGTTAGTAAGGATATTTTTATCTTTTTATTTTTAAAATATAGTAAAATGATAAGTTTACTTTTGCAATAAAAAAAAACGAAACCATGCATCCAGGGCCCTTTAGGTCTTTTCACTTAGATTGTTTATGTGATTACCAGGTTCATCAACGACATTTTAATATTTTAGCAATAATTAAGTATTAATTAAACTAAAATAGTTACTAGCATATAGGAGGCGCCGTGCACTTTAAACAGTGAAAATGACACCTCTAAACGATATAAAATGCATGTTCGTTGTGTCGTTATAAGTGTCGTTGAGTCTTCCTCCTCCACATGTGACACATGCCGGTGACAACATAATGTTTTATTGCCGATCAACCTCTTTTTTTTCTCTCTCTCTTCCCTCACAAAATTTACGTTGTTCCTCTTTATTGTTGATATTTCAATTTTAGTTCTTATTCTTTTTATTTCTAATTTTCGTTCCTAACCTTTTTATAAAAGTTTTATTTGTTTTCAATTTATTCATTCAATTCTAATTTGTCATATATTATTTTTTTCAATATGGTTCTTATTCTTTTTATTTTTAATTTTTCTCCTTGGTCCTTTTATAAAAGTCTTAATGGTTGTCAATTTCATCATTCAATCCAAGTTTGTGGTCATTTTTGCTCTCATTTTTTTGATTTTTTGTCCTTTTATTAAAGTTATTTTTCCTTTTATTTTAACAATTCAATCAAAAATTTATAGTTACCCTTTAATTTATTTTTTATTTTGATTTACACCTAATTATTTTAATTACTATCTTTTTATTTAGATTTTTTTTTGTGTAATTGATTATTTTTTTATTTCATCTTCCAAAGTTTGATTTGCTGGGGATTTGACTTCACAATTTTTCCTTGTATGCTACTTTTCGGTCTAGTGACTTGAGTCACAAGTCTAAAAAATTAATGCTGATCAACATCTTTTTTTAGGCTTATTTTCTTTTCTGATTTCATCGTTTGATGTAATTTTTTTTAAAGAAAATCAACTGTGGTTTTCTTCAATTTTTTTTATATAAGTTATTATGATCTTTTGACTTGGACCACGGGGTTTGCGGGTTACCCTAGATTAACTCGTCCTTTATTACCCAAGTTACTTGTTTATCACACTACCTTGAGTTGACTCGATCTGTTTTTTTGTTATTTTTTATTTAATTTTATACTTTTAAAGTTTTTTTTCTAGATTATTGTGATTTTTTCTTAAAAAATTTATGTTAACTATCATTATCTATTTGTATCATCTAATTAAAATAAAATTAACTTATTAAACCTGGTTAGAAGTATAATATGAATTATTATTTATTTTTAAAATTTTTTAAAAGTATATTTACGGTACCTCGATATTATTTTTTATATATAAAAATACAAACTCATGGCATAGAGCGATCCACGTTTATTCTACGTACTCGACCAGAAGAATAATATTACTAAAGAAAAACTTAAAATTAAATTAAAAGTCATCGCTATCTTAAGTTTAATACACGAAGAAAAGGTTCGCTTGAACGTTCCACGTGTCAAACGCTTCACCATAAGATCTCAAACTATGCTCTCCAAGGCCAACGTGGCAACCCCTCTCAAAAATATCTCTCCCAACAATCCCAAAACTACGCAACACGTGTCCAGATATGCCCCCACCAGAGAAGAAAATTAAAACCGCAGCATGGTGATAGAAGTACCGGTTCCTAACAAGAAAAATAAAAAACAGTGGCCTATATGTTGACACGTCATCTAAATCAACCAGTTGCCAATGGCGAGCCACCTTTTGATCGACCCTCAGATCTCCTTAATCAAATAAAAAAACCGAAACTCTCTCAGCTTAAAAAATTAAAAAAAATCCTTCAGACGAGAAGATATTTTCAGCGGTTTTGCGGTTGTGAGTGCAAGTTGGAATAAGGAGGCAGTTTTTGCTAACTCTTCTCTTCACTAAAATTAATTTCAGTTATTTCTTTTTGATTACTGTCTTGCTAAGGACGAGGTTAATTTTGCTCTAACATTAACCCGCTCTCTCTTCTCGTTTTTTCTTTCTGATACCACTACAGTTTTCATTTTGATTTTTCTTCTCTGCAGAAATTAGGGTTTGTTTGTTGTGTTATTTTCAAATTTTCAAATTTTTTGTTTTGTTTTGTGTAAGTATCATCGTGTTTGAGAATGGGTAAGGTGGTGTTGAGTAGCAGTAGTGAAGAGGCGGGGGGGATGGTGGTGGAGTTAGAGACAGAGAAGAAGGATATTGGATCGTCGGAGGTGGTTCGATGGGAAAAGTTTCTACCAAAGATGGTGCTCAGGGTTCTTTTGGTCGAAGCGGATGATTCTACTCGTCAGATTATTGTTGCTCTTCTCCGAAAATGCGGTTACAGAGGTTTTAATTTCTTGCTTTTCACTCTTCGTTGGCTTTACCATCATTTTTATTTTTTTGTAATTTCTTTTTTCTGTCTAATTTAATTTAATTTAAATTCTCATTTCTTTTTTCTTCTCGATCAACTTATCTTTGTTAAGTAGACAACAATTTGAATTTTTTTGGTGATATAAACATGTCAGTCTCTCGTGGCTGCACTATCATCTTGACTTGTTTTTGCTGATTTTGATAAAGATTCCTCTTTTTTTTTTATAAAAAAAATCGATATTTCACTTCTGATTTGTTTTTGAGGGAACTGGAATTTGTGTTAAATCTATTTATCATGCTTGGTTGAATAAGGCGGCATTACTGTTTTTGCTGCTCTTGATGGAAAAATATTTATCATGCTATGTAGCCTGGATGAATTTACTTCTGACCCTTGCTCTGTAACCTGTTGATTCTTCTTTCCCTCTTTCTCTGTTATATGATGTAATTGAACATTATATTTAATATTCGAGTACAATTTGAGTTTGCAATTTGCAAAATAAAAATAAAAAATCATGACATTTTCAATTTTCGGTATCATGGTCTTCGACTGAAGATGTATGCTTTTCTCTCTGAGCAGTTTCTGCTGTTCCTGATGGATTAATGGCGTGGGAGACTTTGAAGGAGAGACCCCATAGCATAGATCTCATATTAACTGAAGTGGAGTTGCCATTAATATCGGGATATGCGTTTCTTGCTTTGGTCATGGAGCATGATGTTTGCAAAAACATTCCTGTCATAAGTATGTAAAAGCATGTTTTTGTTAACTTTACTATCTTGATATTTTGTTTGTCGTGGTGCTAAACAATGTCAGGAATTTTTTGCATCATAAACATACAGTGATGTCTTCACACGATTCAATTAGTGTGGTTCTGAAGTGCATGTTAAAAGGATCAGCTGACTTTCTCGTTAAGCCTCTTCGGAAGAATGAATTGAGGAACTTGTGGCAGCATGTTTGGAGAAGGCAAACTGTATGTAACTTTCAAGTTCATTTTTTCGTTCTATTCTTCTGGTTCAGGAGCATGCTACTAATGGATTTTTTTTTAATCATTGATCAGCAAACTGCTGGAAAAATCCCTCGAAACTCGAATAGAGTTGAGGCCTCATCTGAAAACAACGCAGCTTCGAGTGATTTTGCGACGTCTTTGCAGAAAAATAAGGATTGCAGCGAGAAAGGGAGTGATGCCCAAGTGAGTATTAGGTCACTTAATTGTCAGTCTTGTAGAAATATGTAGTCTCTGTCTTGGAATCCATTCTTGTGATGTAATGTCTGCCAATTTCCCAAATAAGGGTGAGCAAAGTAACGAGAGACCGAATTAACCAAAAAAGCCAACATAAAATTAACTGGAAAGGCCGACCCAAGATATCAAACTCAAAAAACTATTTAGAAAATTTAAAAAAATCGTTTCGGTTTAGTTTTGGATTCAGAGAAACCAAAAATCCAAACCAAACAGATTTTTTTCAATAGAAAACTAAAAAAACTTGAAAAAGCCCAAGCCCATTGCACCAAATCCTCTAAAAAAGCCCAATTAAAAGATCCATGGGACTTATTTGCGAGAACTTAACCGAATTGTTCAGTTTGAACTGGTTTTTCAGTTCGATTCAAATTTTAAAATAAAATGCGTTCAGTTGGACCTTTTGTCCAAATCGAACTGAACTGACCGATGCTCCCTTTTCCCAAATGTCTGCTTCTGAATGCGATGCAGACAGGGGAAGAAATAGTTGATTCGGTATTTTCATGTAACCTGCCGAGAATCAATTGATTTTCCTCTTTGCTCCCCCCACTCCTTTTGGCTCATCAATTGCACAATCTTTATAAAGCAGTAAGCTATAGATATATCCAGGATCCATGATGAAATTCATGGAGGACACTTGTAGAGTGAGGAAAATTTCTCTTTCCAGATTAGGTTGGCTTTATAAAGTATCACATAGAGACTGCATGTTTGCCACTTCCCGTGCAGAGCTCTTGTACGACCCCTTGCTTGGAAGCTGAGAGTGCTCACATGCAAAATATACAGGGACTTTCATATCTGAAGTATAGGAGTGCTTCAAATTTGAGCGATGCAGATAATGAGAAGTATGAAGATTATGCCAAATTAAATAAAAGCCCAGTAAATCCTGAGAGCAAGACCGGAGGTATGTCTCACGTTTCCATTCCTACTTTTTACTTATCATTTATTACCACTGCTTGAAAACTTTGCTTTCTTTGTTCAATAATACCTAACAAAGGGACTTCTAACACAGTATTTGTAGCAGAAAGGTCAAACAGGACGAGACCTGACAGAGAACCGTACCATGGAGCTTATAATCCAACTGCTTCGAGACTGGTAGAGGAGCATGCTTGTGCTAAGTCAGCGATTCATGATGAGAACTCGAGACCAGAAAATGATAGGGAACATGCTAATAGCTCCTTTGGCCACGATGATGTACTTGCTGAAACCTCAAGTGGAGCCATTGACTTGATTGGTTCCTTCAATAATCAACCAAAGCACACATATGCATACTCTAGTTTACATGATGCGACAAACAAGTTTGAATTCCCTCCACTACTTGAACTCTCTCTCAGAAGATTGTATCCCAGTAGCTCAAAGAACCAAGGGCTAGATGAAAGACATGCATTGAACCATTCCAATTCCTCAGCCTTCTCACTGTAAGTTTTTGGACCCAATACTGAATATTAGATAAAACCTGGGCCATCATACTGTTTTCCATCTCAAACTTTATTTTAACATCATGGAAGTGAGTCTATCTCCCTTCAAGTTTTCTTCTTTTTTGTTTCAGTTTCAGTTTCGCTTTTCTTTCTCTTGTTTTTATATTTATTTTCAAATAATTATTTAGCTATCATGTAAGGTTCATCTTTCTTGTGCTTGTTCAGTATAATTTCTCTATTATAATAAAATATTAGGCTTAGATGAAGGAAGAAGCAGGAGTTCTGAGACGGTGGATTTAATGGCATAGGTGGCTATGAGATTCAGTATTGATATTAGATAGGGTGTTCCCCATTCGTTGAATGCAAGGATCATAATAACATAATTTTATCCACTGCTTTAACTGATTTGTTAAAGGACAGGAGCTGTGTTTTTACAGTCTTTTCTTTTTATGATGTGTTTTCTGCCCTAACTAATGGGCTTGTATAGGAAGAGAGATGGATTCATGAGTTCAAGCCTCACCTTTGTAAGAAAAAAAAAAGAAGTGGTTTCTGCATCCTGATTGCATAATTTTAATGAAAGTTATTTCTTTTAATTCTAGAAGGTCACATGTGGAAATGCTACTCTGATTAACGCATAGGTTCTCTCTGCAGGTACAATAGTAAGACACTGCAATCCCTTTTTCCAACATCTGCCAGTAATGGCTCAGATTCCAAGGAAGAAGCCAGTAAGTCTCCTGATCCGTCATCCAATCAACTTGCTCAAAATGTTGGTACTCTTTCTCAGATACACGATGCCTCTTTGAGTGGCAATCAAGAAATTATGACCACTCCGGTCATTGGCCAATCTGGGAAGGTGGAATTAGCACATCCAAGCCCTCAACTTGGATTGATTCCTGTCTTAGGTACAAGGCTTGACAATATCTCTACCGGATGTGGTCATGTTTTCTCCCCTCTATGTTATACACAATCAAATGCAGCATGGAATCCCAATCTTGCGGGGCGGCAACAGTCTCCATTTCCTACAACTGCCTCAGTTCATTCAAATCCTGAAGTTCTTGATTCCAAGCAAAACCACAAGTGTTATGTTGACCAAAATGATCTTCAGCAGAACAATAGGGAACCTGTGGATGAAATGACACATGATTCACCTGCTGCTGGTCAGAGTACTAGTAGTAGTTTATGTAACCGTGTTGCCAATAATAATAATAGCAGTGCTTATGAAAGCTTTGGCAGTGGAAACGATGTAAATGCCTCTTCGGTTGGGACAGCTGAGAAGTCCATGGCTCAAGAGAACTTGAATAATGGGGGTAACTTCAACCATGATGGTTTTGGAGGGAGCGATTCCTATCGCTCCAGCCAAAGAGAAGCTGCTCTAACAAAGTTCCGCTTGAAGCGGAAAGATCGATGCTATGAGAAAAGGGTATGTACTACTTATTGCTCTATGCAGATATTGTGCTGATGTGCTCATGTGCATTGAGATGACTCCTTCTGTAGCTGCTTGTGAACCCATGTCATATAGCTGTCGTATCTTATCACAAATATTCTTTAAACTGTCATCCTTTTGTCAACTCTTCCTGTTGCTGATTTTCATGTGTTGCTATGAGTAATCTAAACTAGCTCGGAAATTTCAATTTCTACAGAACTGTAGTGCTGATCTCATGGACATAGACATGAAAAGTTAGAATTCAGCTGCTAGGAATGATATGCTATTGCCTGTGGTGAGGATAGCAAAATCACATGCCAAGACATGTATGGAATGATATGCAATTCTTAAACGTAGACTTCCTTTGACCTGCAGGTTCGATACCAAAGTCGGAAAAGACTGGCAGAGCAACGTCCTCGGGTGAAAGGTCAGTTTGTTCGTCAAGCGCAAAATGATTGCCCAGTTGCTAATGGTTGACCGCGAAGGTTATCATCGCACACCTGTGTGTTGTTTGTTGCTCGAGCGCCTTGATGTTTTGGAAATGATGGCATGTCTATGGTGAGATATGAATGTGTTTGCAACCTCCTTTACCTTTGAGTCTACTAGAAAAGGTAGGCTTGTAATTATGGGGTGAAGTCTGAATCCTCTTCTACTCTGGTTAATTTCTTTGCTCGCGCAGTAGATGACTGACATGTAGGTTTTAGGAAGCTTTAAAAGTAGATAATTTGGGTTGATAGGTTTAAAGTGGGCTTGTTTCTTCCTGTTAGCTTTACAAGTATTGCTTTATATGATTGCTGGGCAGCATCCACTTTGTGCCTGCCTGAGATTCTGTTGATCAATTAATTAGGAGAAAGTGGATATTATTAGTATTCTTTATGTTTAATTTGGTTCGGTTCATCTGATTGAGGCATTCGTTCCTTTGATTATCTTAATAGACAACAAAACTTCTAGACGCTACGATTGATTATTTATTAGGCAAGCCTTTTATGAAAGCATTACTTCATGGACCGGAAAACCCCAAAAATAAATAAATAGATCCTGGAAAAGGTCTTGTAATAGGTCGCTCAAGCTACACTGTGCGCCTTTTTTTTTTTTTTTTGTAGAAAAGAAATTGAGACCATGCAAATTTTTATTTTTAAAAATATTAAGATTATAATCATTTACTCGAGATTTAAAAATATTAAAAAGCAATGAAAAAAAAATTAAGTCAAATATGATAAATCTGGTAAATTTATGACTCGAAATATAATATTGAAATAACTCAATAAAAAAAAGATAAATAGACAAAGAATACTAATTTTCAAAAACAAAATAATTAAAAAAATACAATTCTTTAAATTAAATGTCAAGGATGCAATTAATAAAAAACTAAAATAGAGCCAATCACTTTTTTTTTTATTGTAGAAAAAATATCAAGATGATACAAACTTTGTAAATCTAAGTTAAACTTTCAACCCGCAATTCATTAAATTCTTGACCTGAACTCAACTTAGGAGTTTAAAAATTAAATGTTGGAGGATAAATTAATTAATTCAATTCAATCTTAAAACAAAATTTCATTAGAAAAACTAAATTTAACAAAGACAAAAAAAATTAGAAGCAAGCTGACCTGTGTTATTTTAAAGTTGACTAAAAATCTCATAGAAAACGAATCCAAAAAAAATAAAAGAATGGTAAATGATGAAAAAAAAAAGATTTACAAAAAGAAAAAAAAAAAAACGGAAACTCGTGTCAACTTCATAAATCAGAATCAACCTCTTAAACCAATAAATCATTAAATTTTAGACTCGGACTCAACTAAGAAGCTAAACATTCGTTCAATTAAATGTTGGAGAATGAAATAAGAAAAAATCAATCTAAAAATTCTTGCAAGGTAAAAAAATACAATAATAAAAAAAAGATTAGATTTGACAGGAAAAATAAAATAAAAGAATGGTGAAATTGCCAAAAAAAAAACAATTGCAAAAACCATCTAAAAAACAACAATAAAAAGAATAGTAACCAAATCTGATAGGTTAAAATATCTATTGGGGTGAAATTGAAAAACAAATCTTAATTTAATAAATTATTCTTAATAAAAAATTGCAATAAAGAGAACAATGATAAAATTGAAAAAACCCCTTCAATAAATTATTTTAAATTTAAAAAATTGTAATGAAAAGAATAAGAATGAAATCTTAAGTGTAACAAACCTTTGGGGTTGATTTGTTTTTTTTTCAAGGCCAACACGAAAATCAAGTAAGAGATAAGGAAAAGTAAAATAACAAAAGGCTACATGCGCCACCTCGGCCACCATCGAGCTAGATGCACTGTTTATTTGTGGAGGGGACGCTAAGATGCTTGACCTCCTCGCACTTGGGATAACCTCGTGTAAAGAAAGGTGGAAAAAATGACAACGCTTAAAGGTCAATAATATAATGACAAATGATAAAACTGAATAAAAAATTAATTTTTTTTAAAAACTAGTCAACCCATATTAACTCGACTAACTTGTGACTCGAGATATGAGATGGAGATGAATTCACAAAAATAAAAACTCAACAAATCACAAAGCTTAAGGTCCAACAAGTCAATGTCAAATGAAAAAAAAACGAATTCCAAAAAGAATTAAAAAACAAATTATTGAACTCAAACCAGGTAAATCATTGAAATTGATGGATTGGGTCAGGAGACTGGGACTACCCTATAAAAAGTAGACATGAAAAAATTACAAAGCTAAATTCTCAATTATAAAAAATAAAAAATAAAAAAAAATAAACAATGAGGACTAAATCTTGCACCAAAAATAATTGAAAGAAACTAATTAAGGATTAAATTGAGAACAAAATAAATGAAAAAAATGAGGACCAAAATTTGAAAAAAAATAAATGAAAATTCTAAATGACAAAATCAAAAAAATAAAATAAATGCAAAGGATAAAAGAAATAGCAACCAAAAGAATAAGAGCCAAATTGAATAAAAAAAATAAAAAAAATTAAATGCAGAGGGATGAAATTGAAATAAATAAACTTCAAGAAGCATTAAAATAAAATCAAATAAAAATTAAAAGTATAAGGATCAAACCCAAAACAAATACAAAGTGAGGACACAACTAAATTTTTAAAGGCACGAATACCAAGGCCTAGGAAAGAGAAATGAAGGGCAAGAGACAAAAATCCATTGCCGTCCGCCTTGCCAAACGCGCCGCCCCAACAGCTGGGCCATAACTTTGTGCATCAGCTGAGACAACAATCGGGTTTTTTTTGGCAACCGTTCTCCTCACGCACCTCCGGAATAACGCGGAGGACTCTGACGTGCTGATACATATGTGGCACACATCATCATATTTTACTAATTTATTAATATTTTAATAAGAAAAATTACAAAAAAGAATCCAAGGGCATATCATTATTACAAAACAATCATGGCACAAAGACAAAAATACCCTCCGAAGTCATTCTTAAAACTTGAAAAGTTAAATGTTAAATATGTAATTTTACTGTACAGAAAAAAATATAAAGACAAATAAACCCCTCTTTGCAAGGTTATTTTTCTAAGCAGCCAATGGTATAAACATTATTTTACTGTGCAAATAAATAGAAAAGGATGAAAAAAAACTTAATGAAAAACTTTTTTTTTCCAAATTTCAAGGGTAAAAGAGTATTTTATATGTTTTAAAAATATATTTTGTTGGAGAAATTGTTTAAGATGGAAATAAATAAAGAGTTGGTTTAAAGGTGTGAAAATAATGTCTTTAAAGTGTTTATTTGTCCCACAAAAATACAACATTTCCATGATACAATTAAGTCGTCTAAATCTCTAAAAGAATGAGAAGAGAAAACTAAGGAAATAAAATATGTTTTTTGTATATATATTCTCTATGCAGTAACTGATTTTATTAGACCTGAAAACATTATAATGAAACATTGTGTCTTTCAATATTATGACTGTTAATAAAACTATATAACTGTTAATGAAACTATTAT
>Ga0307515_10017976_pt1 | contig 12835 bp, 11 predicted proteins | sample 17_EM_MG_FD_194513 | JGI IMG/M metagenome (GOLD analysis project Ga0307515, IMG submission 194513) | Populus trichocarpa ectomycorrhiza microbial communities from riparian zone in the Pacific Northwest, United States - 17_EM | ecosystem: Host-associated > Plants > Roots > Unclassified | place... | reverse complement strand
GTTTCCGTTCCAGCGCGAGGTGTGGGCGGCGATGGCGGAAGGCCGCAGCGGCTTGCTGCACGCGAGCACCGGATCGGGCAAGACGTATGCGGTGTGGTTTGGCGCGCTCGCGCGTGCGGCCGCGATCGGCGTGCCGTTGGACGGCACGCACCCACCACCGCTCGGCGTCTTGTGGCTCACGCCGATGCGCGCGCTCGCGGCCGACACGACGCGTGCATTGCAGGCGCCGCTGACCGATCTCGAAGCGAGCTGGAGCCTCGGTGCGCGCACCGGCGACACGCCGGGCGCCGAGCGCGCGCGGCAGGACCGCCGCTTCCCGACCGTGCTCATCACCACGCCCGAATCGCTGAGCCTGATGCTCACGCGCGAGCACGCGCACGATGAGCTCAAGGGCATCCACACCGTGGTCGTCGACGAGTGGCACGAGCTGATGGGCAACAAGCGCGGCGTGCAGGTGCAGCTCGCGATCGCGCGACTGAAGCGCTGGAACCCGAAGCTCGCGGTCTGGGGCTTGAGCGCGACGCTCGGGAATCTGCCGGAGGCGATGAACGTGCTGCTCGGCAAGACCGAAGGCACGCTGGTGCAAGGCCGCGTCGACAAGACCATCGTGATCGACACGCTGCTGCCCGACAATCCCGGCCGCTTCTCGTGGGGCGGGCACCTCGGCAAGCAGATGCAGTTGCCGGTCGTCGCCGAGATCGAGCGTTCGTCGACCACGCTGGTGTTCGTCAACGTGCGTTCGCAGGCCGAGGCCTGGTACCAGTTGCTGCTGGCCGAGAAGCCCGAATGGGCCGGCGTGGTCGCGCTGCACCATGGCTCGCTCGACAAGGCCGTGCGCGAGTGGGTCGAGCTCGGCTTGAAGGAAGGGCGCTTGAAGGCGGTCGTCGCGACTTCCTCGCTCGACTTGGGGGTCGACTTCCTGCCGGTCGAGCGTGTGCTGCAAATCGGCTCGGCGAAAGGCGTCGCGCGGCTGCTGCAGCGCGCCGGCCGCAGCGGCCACGCGCCGGGCCGCGCGAGCCGCGTCACGCTGGTGCCGACGAACACGCTGGAGCTGGTCGAGGCAGTGGCCGCACGGCGCGCCGCGCACGCCGGCAAGATCGAGAAGCGCGCAACGCCGGCGAAGCCGCTCGACGTGCTGGTGCAGCACCTCGTCACGGTCGCGCTCGGCGGCGGTTTCAAGCAGGCCGCGATGCTTGCCGAGGTGCGCACGGCCTACGCGTATCGGCAGCTGACGAAGGACGAGTTCCAGTGGGCGCTGAACTTCGTCGTACAGGGCGGCGCGAGCCTGACGGCGTATCCCGAGTACCACCGTGTGCAACTGGTCGACGGCGTCTATCGCGTGCCCGACCGCGGCATCGCCCGGCGGCATCGGCTGCAGGTCGGCACGATCGTCTCCGACTCGGTGATGCAGGTGAAGTACCTGAGCGGCGGGCGCATCGGCGTCGTCGAAGAAGGCTTCATCGCGCGGCTGCGCGCGGGCGATTGCTTCGTGTTCGCCGGGCGCACGCTCGAGTACATCCGCACGCAGGAGATGACGGCCTACGTGCGGCGCGCCGACAAGCCGAAAGGCGTGATCACGAGCTGGGCCGGCGCGAAGATGCCGCTGTCGAACGAGCTGGCGGATTCGGTGCTGGAGGTGCTCGCAGGCGTTGCGCAGGGCGAGTTCTTCGACCCCGAGCTCGAAGCCGCGCGACCGATGCTGGAGACGCAGCTGCGCCTGTCGCGATTGCCGACGCCGACCACGCTGCTGATCGAGCGCTTCACGTCGCGCGAAGGCCATCACCTGTTCCTCTACCCGTTCGCCGGCCGCAACGCGCACATCGGTCTGGGCAGCCTGCTCGCGTGGCGGCTCGCGAAAGACAGGCCGAACACCTTCAGCATCTCGATCAACGACTACGGGTTCGAGCTGCTCAGCGCCGAGCCGATCGCCCCCGATCTGCTGCTCGGCAAAGGTGCGTTCAGCGAGACCGATCTGCTGCACGACGTGCTGGCGAGCCTGAACAGCAGCGAGCTCGCGCGCCGCCGCTTTCGCGAGATCGCGCGCGTCGCCGGACTGGTGTTCACCGGCTACCCGGGCCAGCCGAAGAGCACGCGGCAACTGCAGGCCTCGAGCTCGCTGTTCTACGAGGTGTTCGCGAAGTACGACGCCGGCAACCTGCTGCTGACCCAGGCGCAGACCGAGGTGCTGAGCCAGGAGCTCGACATCAGGCGCCTCGGCGCGAGTTTGAAGCGCATGCGCTCGCAACGCATCGAGTTCGTCGAGCTGGCGGTGCCGAGCCCGTTCGCGCTGCCGTTGATGGTGGAGCGCTTCCGCGAAAAGCTGACGACCGAGAAGCTGAAGGATCGGCTCGATCGCCTGTTGCAGGACATGGAACGCGCCGCTGACGTGGCGACGTCGGATGCGCCGCCGCCCAGGAGGCGCCGCGCCGCGCCGTGACCGGCCCGATCCGTCGCGCTAACGAGCGGTTGCGGAGGCCGCGGGTGCCGGCCGTCCCCACGCGTCCCGCGGCATTGCCAGCGCAATCACCAGCAGGGCCTGCGCGCTGGCGTGGAAGTCGCCAGGCTCGAAGCCGCCGTCGTGCGGCCCCCAGCGTGAGTATGCCGAGTCGTAGTCCCACGCGCCATCGCGGCGTTGCGCACGCAGCATCCGGTTCAGCCAGACCGGTTTGACGCGGTCGGCCGCACCGGTCCAGTAGAGCGTCAGCACGCGCTGAATGTGCTCGTCGCGCACGACGAAGTCGAGCGACAGCTCATCCACGACCCGGTCCTGCAGTTGCCGGACCATCGCCGGATCGCCGCAGCCGCGCTGCTGCGTGAGCATGAAGCCGACGAGCTGGTGGGTCACGCACTTGGGTTGGCGCAGCACGCGCCGTGCCGCGTTGGCACGGCACAGGCCGAGCGACATCTCACTCTGCACCGCGTCGCTGGCACCGAGCCCGACGTCGCAACTCAGGCCGTAAACGAACAGCTTCATGTAACCGGGCAGTTCGTCGTAGCCGTAGGGGATGTTGCTGTGCGGCCTGGCGTCGGCATCGACCAGCAGCACCCAGGCATCGAGCGGCTCGCGCGAGTAGTAGCGCTGGCGGAACTTGCGCGCCATCCCGGCGAGACCGGCGTCGCCCGACAGCGCGGCGGCCTCGCCGACCATGCGCCACAGCATCGGGTTGCCGTCGGCCAGCACTTCGGCCTCGCGCGCGTGCATCCAGCGCACCGCGACCTGCCAGTGCGTGCGCAACTCGGCGGCGGTGGGCGGCGGCTCGTCCCATTGCGCCGGCCCGAAGCGCAGCAGCAGTGCAGCCGCGGCGATCAATGCCATCACCGCGCCGGCGATGCGCCACAACCCCGCTTTGCTGATGAATCGCTGCACCGGGTTCGCCTTGCCGGATCAGCCTAGCGGCGCATCAGCGTGCTCTTGCCGAACAGACTCTCGATCAGATCGACCGCGACGATCGCGGTGCCGTTGCGCACGTCGAGCGCGGGGTTCAGCTCCATCACGTCGAGCGAGGCGAGGCGGCCGGTGTCGGCGATCATCTCCATGCAGAGCTGCGCTTCGCGATACGTCGGCCCGCCCTGTACCGTGGTGCCGACACCGGGCGCGATCGACGCATCGAGAAAGTCGACATCGAAGCTCACGTGCAGGTGCGTGTTCGCGTCGAGCGTCGCGAGCGCGAGTTCCATCGCATGCCGCATGCCCATCTCGTCGATGTAGCGCATGTCGAAGACCTCGAGGCCGGCTTCGTGCACGAGCTTTTTCTCGCCCGGGTCGACGCTGCGGATGCCGATCTGGCGAATCGACTTCGGGCTGAGCGCCGGCACCGTGCCGCCGATCTCGCACAGCACCTGCGGGCCGTAGCCGCACAGGCACGCGACCGGCATGCCGTGGATGTTGCCGCTGGGCGTGAGGCCGTTGGTGTTGAAGTCGGCGTGCGCGTCGAGCCAGAGCACGCGCAGGCGCTTGCCGGTGTCGCGGCAGTGGCGCGCGACCGCACTGATCGAGCCGATGCCCAGACAGTGGTCGCCGCCGAGCAGAATCGGCAGCCGGCCGAGTTGCAGCTCGGCGTACATCGCCTCGTGCACCGCCTGGTTCCACGCGACGACCTCGTTCAGGTGCCGGTAGCCGTCGACCGGTGGCAGCCACGGGTTCGCCGGCCCGCTGACATTGCCGCGGTCGATCACTTCGAGCCCGTGGCCTTCGAGCACCGGGCCGATGTTGGCGACGCGCAGCGCCTCGGGCCCCATGCTGGCGCCGCGGCTGCCGGCGCCGATGTCGGTGGGGGCGCCGATCAGGCTGATCTTCGTATTCGTCATGCTCGTGGGCCTCTCACAGATCGACCGGCGGCAGGTCTTTCGGGTTCTCGCGCAGCTCGAAGCCGTATTCCGCTTCGAGGTAGCCCCAGGCTTCTTCGGCCGTCTCGACGAAGCGGAACAGCTGCAGGTCGAGCGCGCTGATCATGCCGGTCTCGACCAGCAGTTCGAAGTTGATCAGCTTGGTCCAGAACTCGCGGCCGAACAGCAGCACGGGGCGGCGGCGCGACTTGCCGGTCTGGATCAGCGTGAGCGCCTCGAACATCTCGTCGAGCGTGCCGAAGCCGCCTGGAAAGCACACCAGCGCGACCGAGCGCATCAGGAAGTGCATCTTGCGCAGGCCGAAGTAGTGGAACTGGAAGCACAGTTCGGGCGTGATGTACGGGTTCGGCGCCTGCTCGTGCTGCAGCACGATGTTCAGGCCGATGCTCTTGCCGCCCATGTCGAAGGCGCCGCGGTTGCCGGCCTCCATGATGCCGGGGCCGCCGCCAGTGACGACGTACAGCGGTGTTTCGAGCAGCTTCGATTTCTCGGTCACGAGCGCGCCGAAGCGGCGTGCCTCTTCGTAGTAGCGCGACATGGTCAGGTGCCGCTGCGCGATCGCGAGCGCGGCCTCGTCGCCGGCCGAGCTCGCATCGCCGACCATGCGTTGCGCCACATCGGGCGGCACGATGCGCGCGCTGCCGAAGATCACGACGGTCGACTCGATGCCTTGCTCGTCCTGGATCAGCTCGGGCTTCAGCAGCTCGAGCTGCATGCGCACCGGGCGCATCTCTTCGCGCAGCAGGAACTGGGTGTCGGTGAACGCGAGCTTGTACGAGCTTTCCGGGCCCTGGTAGCGGGCGAGGGCCTTGGCCGGGTCTTTGGAGGCGTCTTGTTGCGCGGTCGGGAAATTGCGGCCGGTGAGGGTGGGTTTGTTCATGGGCGCAGCTTAAGCCAAACGCGCGCGCGATCGAAGCCGCTCAAGCCTCGGCGAGCAGGCTCAGAAACGGCTCGAACAATGCCGGCGTGCACGCCAGCAACGAGCGGCTGGCCAGGATCGGCAGGCCGTCGCGCGAGTGGATCAGCGCGCCGGCTTCGCGCAGCAGCACGGTGCCGGCGGCGCAATCCCAGGCGCCCATGTCGTGCTCCCAGAATGCGTCGATGCGGCCGGCGGCGAGGTAGGCCAGTTCCAGCGCCATCGAGCCCGAGCGCCGCACACCGCTGAACGCGCGCAGCACGCGGCCGAGTTCGGCCATGTAGACCGGCATGCGCGGGCTCGCGGGCTTGGGGAACACGGTGGCCGCGAGCGATTCGACCGTCGGCCGCGCCTTCGCGCACTGGATCGGCTGGCCATTCAGCACCGCGCCGCGGCCGCGGATCGCGCCGAAGAACTCGTTGCGGCTCGGGTCGTAGATCACCCCGACCTGCGGCTCACCGGCCTCGACCAGCGCGATCGCGACCGCGTACTGCGGGTAGCCGCGCAGGTAGTTGGCGCTGCCGTCGATCGGGTCGACCACCCACACCGGCCGGCCGTCGGCCAGCAACTCGGCGTCGTCGCCACCCTCTTCGCCAACGAAGCCGTGACCGGGGAAGCTGCGCATCACGACGTCGCGGATCAAGGTCTGGGCCTCGAGGTCGATCGCGCTGACCACGTCGCCGGGTGCCTTGTGCGTGATCACGATCTCGGAGAGTCGGGATCGGGATGCCTGCAAGTGGGTGCCTGCTGCATAGGCGGCCTGTTCCGCGGCACGCGCCGCCTTCTGGAGATCGGTTACTGCACTAGTCATACTTCCCCGCCGGTCGAGACAGCAGATTCACGTAGTCGTGATGCGCTGTGTTGATGATCGAAATCCGATGTTCGACAGGCCGGTCGCCGAAGGTCAGCGCGGTGCGGCGCACCTGCATGACCGGTTGACCGAACGGCAGGCTCAGCACGCGAACCGCGTTGCGGTCGGCCGAAGTCGCGCGGGCGCGCTCCTTTGCGCGCAACACGCTGATGCCGAAGTCCGACTGGTAGAGCTGGTAGATCGTGCCCGGCCGCTCGCGAAAGCGCTTCTCGGTCAGGCCCTTGAAGAGCGTTGACGGCAAGGTGAGGCGGTCGTAGATCACCGCGCTGCCCTGCAGCTGCAGCCGGTTCTCGATCTGGATCACCGGGTCGCCGACGCGCAGTTGCAGCGCCTCGGCCGGCTCGTCGTCGGCGCGCAGGCGCTCGAACGAGACCAGGTCGATGAGCGGCGCTTCGCGCACGCCGTCGGCGCGCTCGACATGGAAGAACTGGAACAGGAAGCGGTCGGTACTGTGCGTGGCGACGAAGGTGCCGCGGCCCTGGCGCCGCACCAGGATGTGCTCGGCGGCGAGCTCGTCGACGGCGCGGCGCAAGGTGCCGATCGAGACGCCCATCGCGCCGGCGATCTCGGTTTCGCTGGGCAGGGTTTCCCCGGGCGGGCAGCTGCCCGACTCGATCGCGTTCAGCAGCGAGCGCTTGACGACACGGTACAGCGGCATGCCGGCCGTCTCGGGCGCGATGGCCTCGAACAGCGGGGCGGACATGGCGGCATGCATGTGTCGAAGTGTACATGCAGATGATTCATGTGACTTAGGTCATCTATATGACACGTTTGACACCTTGACGCACGTACCTAATATCGCGCTCTGTTCAGACAGATCCACCAAGGAGACAGCAGATGATTCACTTCGTATTGCACGACGCACACGACACCGTGGCGGTCGTGGTCGTCGAAGGCGTGAAGGCCGGCACCGACATGACCGGCTGGATCATGGACGAGGACAAGACGATCAAGGTCCTGGCCAAACAGGACATTCCGATCGGCCACAAGGTCGCGTTGAAGGACATGGCCGTCGGCGACACCGTGCTGAAGTACGGCATCGACATGGGCAAGGTCGTTGCGCCGATCAAGGCGGGCGAACACGCCCACGTGCAGAACATCAAGACCAAGCGTTGGTAAGCAGGAGACACACGATCATGTCCATCATCGACAAAAGCACCACCTTCCTCGGCTACCGCCGCGAGAACGGCCGTGTCGGCGTTCGCAACCACGTCATCATCCTGCCGCTCGACGATCTGTCGAACGCATCGGCCGAGGCCGTCGCCCACAACATCAAGGGCACGATGGCGATCCCGCACCCGTACGGGCGCCTGCAGTTCGGCGCCGACCTCGACCTGCACTTCCGCACGCTGATCGGCGCGGGCTGCAACCCGAACGTCGCCGCGGTCGTCGTCATCGGCATCGAGGACAGCTGGACCAAGAAGGTCGTCGACGGGATCGCCAAGACCGGCAAACCGGTGATCGGCTTCGGCATTGAGGGCCACGGCGACCACGAAACCATCATGAAGGCCAGCAAGGCCGCGCGCGAGTACGTGCAATGGGCGAGCGAGAAGCAGCGCGAGGCCTGCGCCGTGAGCGAGCTGTGGGTCTCGACCAAGTGCGGCGAGAGCGACACGACCAGCGGCTGCGGCGCGAACCCGACGGTCGGCAACGCCTTCGACAAACTGCACCCGCTGGGCAACTACCTGTGCTTCGGTGAAACCTCCGAGATCACCGGCGGCGAGAAGATCGTGGCCGAGCGCTGCGCGACCACCGAGGTGCGCGACCAGTTCATGTTCATGTTCAACCGCTACCAGGACATGATCAACCGCCACAAGACCAGCGACCTCTCCGACTCGCAGCCGACCAAGGGCAACATCGCCGGCGGCCTGACGACGATCGAGGAGAAGGCGCTCGGCAACATCCAGAAGATCGGCAAGAAGTGCACGGTCGACGGCGTGATCGACAAGGCCGAGATGCCGACGCACCCGGGCCTGTGGTTCATGGACTCGTCGTCGGCGGCGGCCGAGATGGTGACGCTGTGTGCGGCCTCCGGCTATGCGCTGCACTTCTTCCCGACCGGGCAGGGCAACGTGATCGGCAACGCGATCGTGCCGGTCATCAAGATCTGTTCGAACCCGCGCACCGTGCGGCTGATGAGCGAGCACATCGACGTCGACACCTCCGGGCTGCTGCAGCGCGAGATCAACCTCGACCAGGCCGGCGACAAGCTGCTCGAATGCATGCTGCGCACCGCCAACGGCCGCTTCACCGCGGCCGAGGCGCTCGGGCATCGCGAGTTCGTGATGACGCGCTTGTTCGAGTCGGCATGAGCCGTATCGTCATCACCGAGTTCATGGACGAGCGCGCCGTCGCGCAGCTGAGGGCGAAGCACGATGTGCTGTACGACCCGAAGCTGGTCGACGACGCGCCCCGGTTGCACGCCGAGGCGGCGGGCGCCGACGTGATCGTCGTGCGCAACCGCACGCAGGTGCGTGGCGAGTTGCTGGCGGCGCTGGTGAAGTGCAGGGTCGTCGGACGGCTCGGCGTCGGGCTCGACAACATCGACCTGGCGGCCTGCGAGGTGCGGGGCATCAAGGTGATCCCGGCGACCGGCGCCAACGCGCTGAGCGTGGCCGAGTACGTGATTGCGACTGCCATGCTGTTGATGCGCGGCGCCTACCAGTCGACTGCGGACGTGACGGCCGGCAAATGGCCGCGCAACGCGCTGAGCAGCGGCCGCGAGATCGGCGGCAAGACGCTCGGCCTGGTCGGCTTCGGCTCGATCGGCCAATTGACCGCGAAGCTTGCGCGGGGCATCGGCATGCACGTGATCGCGCACGACGCGATGATTGACAGCTCGAACGCCGTATTCACTCAGACGGGCGTCGCGTGCGCGAGCCTCGACGAACTCACGGCAAGCGCCGACGTGATCAGCCTGCACGTGCCGCTGGTGGCCTCGACCCGCAAGCTGTTCGACGCGACGCGCATCGCGGCAATGAAGCCCGGCGCAGTGCTGATCAACTCCGCGCGCGGCGGCGTCGTCGATGAAGCGGCCCTCGTGGCTGCGTTGAAGAGCGGCCACCTCGGCGGCGCCGCGCTCGATGTGTTCGAGGCCGAACCGATGCCCGCCGGCGGCGTGTTCGCCGGCTGCCCGAACCTGGTGCTGACGCCGCACATCGCCGGCGTCTCGGGCGAATCGAACGAGCGCGTGTCGTTCATGATCGCGCAGCGCGTGCTGGAGGAACTGGCCTGATGCCGCAGATCACGATGGACCACGCGCGCGGCCTCGTCGCCGCAGCCTTGCAGGCGGCCGGCGCGAACGCCGCGATGGCGCAGGCGACCGCGCGGGCGCTCGTGCTCGCGCAGGCGCAGGGGCTCGCGTCGCACGGGCTGAGCCGCGTCGCGCAGTACAGCGGGCACTTGCGCAATGGGCGCGTCAACGGCGCGGCGACGCCGACGGTGATCAAGTCCAAAGGCGCGGCCGCGGTCGTCGACGCGCAAGAGGGCCTCGCGTTCGCGGCCTGCGAACTTGCAGTGAGAGAAGCGGTTGCCCGCGCCCGCGAATTCGGCATCAGTGTCGTCGGCGTGATAAACAGCCACCACTGCGGCGTCGTGGTCGATCACCTGCGCGCGGCCGCTGAGGCCGGCATGGTCGGCCTCGGCTTCGCGAACTCGCCGTCGGCCATGCCGGCTGCGGGCGGCAAGCACCCGATCTTCGGCACCAATCCGATCGCGGCGATCTTCCCGCGGCGCGGCGATGCGGTGCCGCTGATGATCGACCTGAGCCTCAGCGAAGTCGCGCGCGGCAAGCTGATGGTCGCGGCGAAGGAAGGCAAATCGATCCCGCCGGGCTGGGCGCTCGACCAGCAAGGCAACCCGACGACCGACCCGAAGGCCGGCCTCGAAGGTTCGATGCTGCCGATCGGTGCGGCGTCGAGCCCCAAAGGCGCGATGTTGGCGCTGGTCGTCGAATTGCTCGTCACCGCGCTGATCGGCGCGAATTTCGGCTTCGAGGCCTCGAGCTTCTTCGAAGACGTTGGCAACCGCCCGCGCATCGGCCAGACCTTCATCGTGATCGACCCCGATGCGCTCGCCGGGCGCGAAGGCTTTCTCGACCGGGTCGAGGTGCTGGTGCGCGAGATGCTGGTCGACGACGGCGTGCGCCTGCCGGGCGCGCGCCGCGACGCGCTGCTCGCGAAGGCACAGGCCGAAGGCCTCACGATCGGCGATGCGCTGCTCGGGAGCCTGCAGACCCCGTAGAAGAATTTCAGGGATCGATATGCCGAATCAGGCTTGCAGCATGCCGCACCCCGCGGCAGCATGCGGGCCGACTCAACGGAGACACTGGCCATGCAAAGAAGAGAACTGGTACTGGGTGCGCTCGCCGCAACAACGCTGCCCGTCGTCGCCTGGGCGCAGGGGAGCGAGTACCCGAAGGCCGGCGCCACGCTGCGCTACATCGTGCCGTTCCCGCCCGGCGGGCTGACCGATGTGATGGCGCGCATCGTCGGCCAGCAGCTCGGCGAGCACTGGAAGGTCAACGTCGTGATCGACAACAGGCCCGGCAGCGGTGGCCAGATCGGCGCCGACGCGGCCGCCAAGTCGCCACCCGACGGGGGCACGCTGCTGGCGATCACGCTGAGCCACGCGGCGAACTACACGCTGTTCCCGAAGGCGCCGTACAGCCTGCTGAAAGACCTGAAGCCGGTCGCGCTGCTGGCCGGCTCGCCGATGCTGATCGTGGTGCCGGCGTCGAGCAGGATCCAGAACTTCAAGGAGCTTGTCGCTGCCGCCAAGTCCGGCAAGCTGAATGGCGGTTCGAGCGGCAACGGCACGCCGCCGCACCTGACGCTGGCGCTGTTCAACGACATTGCCAGGACCGACATCCAGCATGTGCCGTACAAGGGTGGCGCGCCGGCGATCACCGACCTGATCGGCGGCCAGCTCGACGTGATTTTCTCGAACTTTCCCGAGTCGATCGCGCATGTGAAGAGTGGCAAGCTGCGCGCGCTGGCGATCGCGAGCGGTGCGCGTCACCCGGCCGCACCCGATGTGCCGACGACCGCGGAGGCCGGCATGCCGACCCTGCTGGTCGAGAACTGGACCGCGATGATGGCGCCGGCCGGCACGCCCGACGCGATCGTTGCCAGGATCGGCGCCGAGGTCGTCAAGATCCTGGCGGCGCCGGATGTCGAGGAGCGCGCGCGCACGCAGGGCTTCCGCGTCGACGCGCGCGCGGCCGACAAGTTCGCGCCGTTCCTGAACGACGAGGTTCAGCGCTGGGCGAACGTGATCGCGAGCGCGAAGATCAGCGCCGAGTGATCAATCTTGATGGCCGCAGACTGGGCAAGCGGGCATGCGCGCCATCGCGATCTCGGTCCATTCCATCGTGCGCGCATCGAGCATCTGCAGGCGCCCTGCAAGTGACGATCCAACGCCCGCCAGCAGCTTCAGCGCTTCGGCCGCCTGGACGCTGCCGATGATGCCAACCAGCGGTGCGAACACGCCCATCGTCGCGCAGCGCACCTCCTCGAACACCGCGTCGGGCGGGAACAGGCAGGCGTAGCAGGGCTTCGCGGCGTCGCGCGTGTCGTAGACCGAAACCTGGCCGTCAAAGCCGATCGCGGCGCCTGAGACGAGCGGCTTGGCGCAGGCGACACAGGCGGCGTTGACGGCGTGGCGGGTCGCGAAGTTGTCGCTGCAATCGATCACGACATCGGCGTCGGCCACCAGCGTCATGAGTCGCGCGGCATCGGCGCGCTCGCGCAGTGAATGCACCTGAACCTCCGGGTTGATTGCGGCGAGCGTCTGCGCCGCCGATTCGGCCTTCGGCTGGCCGATGCGCGCGACGTTGTGCACGATCTGGCGCTGCAGGTTCGTCAGGTCGACCGTGTCGTCGTCGACGATGGTGATCGTGCCGACGCCTGCCGTCGCCAGGTACAGCGCCACCGGCGAGCCGAGCCCACCGGCACCGATCACCAGCGCGTGCGCCGCGAGCAGGTGTTGCTGGCCTTCGATGCCGAACTCGTCGAGCAGGATGTGCCGCGAGTAGCGCAGCAATTGGTCGTCAGTCATGAAGGCGGAAAAAAGGCCCGCCGGTGGCGGGCCTTTCAGGTACTTTGACGAAAACTTACTCGGTCTTGGCTTCGGCCCGGCGCTCGACCGCCGTCTTCGAGGCGATCACGGTCTTGCCTTGCAACTGGTTCAGCGCCTGGCGCAGCGGGAAGTCTTCGAGGCTGCCGAATTCGGGCAGCGGCTTGAGCGGCTCCTTGCTCTTGGCCTGCTGTTCCTCGAATTTCTTGCGTGCTTCTTCGCGCGCCTTGGTGCGGGCATCGTCCTTCTTCTCGTCGGGCGTCGTCAGGTGCTTGTCGAGGTCGGCCTCGCGCAGGCGCAGCGCTGCGAAGACGTTGCCGTCGGCGGTTTCGTCGAGCCAGACATCGGGCACGATGCCGGTGGCCTGGATCGAGCGGCCCTGCGGCGTGTAGTAACGCGCGGTGGTGATCTTCAGCGCCGTGTCGGCTGTCAGCGGGCGCCAGGTCTGCACCGAGCCCTTGCCGAAGGTCTGGGCACCCATGATCGTCGCGCGCTTGTGGTCCTGCAAGGCGCCGGCGACGATCTCGCTGGCCGAGGCCGAGCCTTCGTTGACCAGCACCACCAGGGGCACCTTCTTCAGCGCCTCGGGCAGGCGGCGCAACGGGTCGCTGCCGCGGCGGGCGTAG
>Ga0307515_10017975_pt1 | contig 12836 bp, 6 predicted proteins | sample 17_EM_MG_FD_194513 | JGI IMG/M metagenome (GOLD analysis project Ga0307515, IMG submission 194513) | Populus trichocarpa ectomycorrhiza microbial communities from riparian zone in the Pacific Northwest, United States - 17_EM | ecosystem: Host-associated > Plants > Roots > Unclassified | place... | reverse complement strand
GCTGCTGCCTAAAGTCTTAAACTCAGAAAGCCACCAAAGTAAACTCAGCCATCGTCCATCATAAGTTCATAACCTTGCCATCCGTTGTGGTGAAATGGCGGGAGCTAGAAGGCAGAGAGCCCATCATGAACACTCCGCCGCTCCTCTCCCGGCATCCAAAGAGAATTCGTGAGAAAGAGCGGTTCTGGCTCGAGGAGCGTCGGAAGAGGGTGAGAGGATGTGATGCTACCCGGCCGTGAGGATCCACACAAATTGCGTGGATCTATGAAAACTCTTGTGGGAACCTTTTCTTGGCGGCCGGGCGGCTTTTCTTGGCGGCCGGCCTGCAGGCTTTTTCTTGGCAGCCGGGCGGCCGATCTGCAGGCTTTTTCTTGGCGGCCGGGCCGCTTAGGAACACTGTACCCACCCAACTCTGTGAAACGGATCAACAGTGTAGATTCTACACTGTAGAAAATGCGGATCAACGATGTGGGGGCTGTGATAATGGGGTAAGAAGCTGCTAAACACGTCAAATCTCAGCTCTTACCTCCTGTTTTGAGTGTGGCAGCGCGCACGGTAAGCTCAGCCTAGTTGCCGGCCTGGTTGCTGGCTGGAATTATACACATCTGACAACGGTAACCTCCGCAAGGGACCTACAGTCGCCCTGAACGGGCCCTATGGATTTTAGCCTCGGCCTGAGACGCCCCAGGGCGAACTAAGTGTTCACCAGGTCTAGACGGCGGTGCCGGGCCCAGAAAGACGCCAGTCTGGATGGACGGTTGGGAACCCTGGCTTCCCAAAGTCCGTCCCGTCCGGGCGCCACGATGCCCGTGCCGCGACAACAATTCTCCGGGCAATAAAATTCTGCCCGCAATTCCCTAAGGCAAAACTTTCTCAGACTATTCAATGCCTGGGACTACCAGTCTATTAGCCTAAATATGGAATGAGTTTAAAGAAAAGTGAATGCAGACAATTATAGGCCATGAAACAATTATGCGCAAAGTACTGTACTGGTCACAGTTGTTCGGACGCAGGTGGGTGCTGACAGGTATTTTCTCATCGGACAGTTGTTGCTGACGGCATTTGGATAGTCGGACACCGTAATATTGCCGCTGCAAAGCTTTACGGCTGTGAGGACACAGAGCAGCAGCAACAGTTATTGACTATTGAAAAAGCGCGGCTAGAATGAGGGATATGAAAGATGGGCTAACTGGAAGAAGAAATAGTACTCTTGGGCGTTTTAGATAGAACAAATATCATTATGATACCAGTGCTGACAGATCTAACTCATCGAACATTAGCTTCCTGACGCTGACAAGTACATATATTTGGTCGGACGGACACCCCCTTCTGACTGTTGATGTCCGAACCACTGTGACCAGTACAGTATATACTAGAAAGCAAAAACACAACAAGACTGACAGGTTTGGGAAGATAGAAAGAGAACTATGAATTGCAATGGAGCGAAAGAAAGAGGTAAACGGGCAGCGAAACAGGATGAAAACTCGAGACTAGTAGTAAGGGAAGGGGAGAAACTACAAAATTAGCAGCACAAGAAGAAGTATGAGAATGGTAGCGAGAGAGAAGCGACAGTGTGATTTGTTCTCTGTGGGAGTGCAGCCTGGTTTATACTCGCCAGAAAACGCCATGTATTTTGCACAATTTCCCGCTGCTATATTCAGGCCCACCATGCATTCCCAAAAACTATCAGGAAGCGATCTCTAATCCGAGTTTTCCAGCCACGGAATCCTCGGGTATGCATTTTCAGCAGACCAAGCCGGATTGTGCGGGAGCGGACCTTGCGGATATACATTGCACGTCTACTAGACCAGGCTATCAGAGAGTGGACTAGTCGGCCACTAATCTCTTTTAATTTAATCAACTGGCACCTGCAGGTTCCCTGGTGAGGTCCTAGGGTATGGATTCATTTACCGGGACGCACTAGGGAAATATGGAGCCGGTCCGACCCTGGCGCTGACTTCGGGCCCCGGAAGACCCCAGGTCGCCCGGACTTTTAGGAACCCTGATCTGAACGCTTGGAACACTGGCCATATGTAACACCTTAATGGATGATGTGTGCCCAGGATGGACGGGATTTAGTATATTTTTGTGTGTTGGGAGCGGGAATGACCCGAAAAGTCAATCTTGTCGAAATACCGTGATTTAGCCGGGCCCGGGAAATCCCATCTTGGCAGAAACACGGGACGGTGATTCCCGTCCCGTTCTCATCCCGTGGTTTCTCACCATCCGGGAGATGACATCATGCAGTTGAAGTGACCTATGAATTTGTGCATAAGTAGAATGCTGCATTTGCACGACCCCACCAGGATTTCCCACAAGCTAGACTTAATACACAGCTAACGCAGCGAGATGTTCAAACACATTCCATAGCACGTGACACTAATCTCAAGTCACAAATTTTAGAGAAGAAAATCCGGCGATGTCGGCGGTGTGATCTGATAGGACGTTTCTTCTTGGCAGCTAAAAAAATTGCGCGCGCCGTTACCCATCGGTGTGGATCGAACCGACAATGTCCTCACTGAGATACCCACCATCAGGCCTAGATTGGGTACTAATTTGGTAACGAGTCCGGTGCCCCTACACCACTGGGAACGATTTGTTCTAATGTATGTTGTAGCGCCTAATTTGGCAAAAAGAGATAATGATTGTTGCAGCTCGCCGTTTTGAACACTGCAACTTGCCCTTCTGAAGTGAGAGTACTAATACGTTTTGCATCTGGGGGGTAAGAACAGCTGAAAAAATGTGCGCGCGCCGCCCTCATCAGCGTGGATCGAACCCGTAACTATATCCGTTGGTCATCCACCATCTGGCCAAATGGGGATATACTATAATTGAAGCATACGGTATCTACTACACCACTGAGACCGACTATTGCATTGTAAGATCCTAACCTCCCAATGACTCTCTGTTCCACTTTTGAACCGTGGACAACCGGCTGATGCTATGCCCCATCAGCCTTATCCTTTGTCCATGGACAAAAAACAGTCTACAATAAGAAAAAACACAACAGAAAATCAGAATAAAATAAATTGAGTACAAGGTCAAAAGAAAACTCGCAAGCATTTTGGAGTGGTTATTTGAAATCAAAATGGGTTTCTAGAGAGTTTTTGCACAAAATATTGCCTCGAATACAGATATTCTGCCGCTGTGGTAGCGGGAATGATACAACTAAACTACAACCCCTACTGCGAAAATACTTGACAAAATTAAGTTAATAAGTGCGAAATATAAGTATATATTTCGTATATTTTTAGGGTTTAATTTCTTTGGATAAGTGTTTGAATGTCATTTTTACACCGGTACTTTTTTCCTGTTGCTGCAATTGTTGACAAGGCTGATGCGGCTCGGGATCAGCCGATTGTCAACAATTCAGCCATACCCGATTTTTGAATATCAAGGTTGATAGACAAGCTACGTATTTGTTTCTTTTCAAGGCGAGGACAGTAAAACGGCCGGCCAGCAATTTAGCAGTTTCAAAAAGGCTAAACCTAACTAGTACTTAACAAAAGCTGTGGCAGCTCTAGTTTCAAAAACCGTACATATGTGCCAGGGCTGGTAAATTCTATAAGTACTGTGAATACAGTCGGTACCAGTGAATATTTGCAAATGCCGTCGAATGAATACCGCCAAATGTCCATAAATATCTCCAAATACCGGCAGTGCCTCCATTTATTTAGAGTACTTTGCGCCGGTTTACATAATTGAAAGCTCCGCCTGGACCTGTTTGTGGATAGGTAGCTTTCTGAAAACAAAAATTAGGGCGTTTATATATGTCACCTGACACCAGCTTATGGATCTGAGGCCTGGTGGGTTTATCAAGCCGCGCGGTCACACACAGAACTAATGTGTATTAAAATTTCTCATCCTGGGGATAGGAACTGGCAATGGCCTTACAGCCATGTCTTTGAGTCCCGTAATTCAGTTGTGCGGTGACGAAGAACCTGCATACCCCACATTCGAAGGAACAGAAACTGATAGAGACATGTATCTTAATTCAATAAAGAGGGTCTAAAAAGCTTCTTATTTCCTTCAATCGGTACACTCGCTCCTTTTGCCCTCCCTTGCTCCATCCACCCAACCCTTCATCCCCATCCATCCCTCCCCTTCCAACACTGCATCCATCCAAACCACCCCTTCATCTCTGTAGAATCTATGAGGCTGAGTTCTCCGTGTCCTCCGTCCGTGATTTCTCTTTATGCGCATAGCTTTCGAGACGCACAAGCGCCTTATCCAGGTCGATGATGTCTCTGGCACCATACCGATAATGGTCCGGTCGAAACTCCAAAAGGAATCTCCGCGGTAATATAGCCTCCAGACGATCCAACGAAACGCGCAGACGGCTCACTGAAGGGTCTCCACCATCGTCCGATATAGGCTCTGGCTCTCTTCCAACCTTGCAAACATGTTCGAAAATTTTGTTTGGCGCCATCGAAACTGCCGGATTCGCGCCACCATGGCATCGCACGAGCATGGAACAACTCGGACACACGGCGATAATAACGCCTAGGAACCACCGGATGCGCTGGTGCTTGTTCAGGGGATCGTGTCCCTTGAGGAAGCAGTTGAGGCAGGTGCGGATGTTAGCCTGTGTCTTTGCGCTGGCATGCTTGAGCGAGAAGTGGTAGAATTGGCGTAGACGGATGCATTTGGAACAGACTCGGTGGTAGCGTGCGGCATCGGATGTTTCGAGTCCTAGCCGGAGTTCAAGGGTTTCTTTGCTCAGCTGGACGCGCCCTACTATGCAGTTGAAGTACCGACTGGTGAGGGAAAGTGAACGAAGAGAGAGTGTTGAAAGACGGGAGTTGATGTTCGGAAGGAGCTCGGGAGGCAAGCTTGATAGGTAGTCTATGTGCTGTCGGGTTGTTGTAATCGTACGGTCACCGGAGTGTTCGGAGGGAGGCACAAGCGAGCGATGCGAATTAAAGTGAAGGGAGGAAGAGTTGAGGGTTGAATATTGATCAAATCGTGATGAACTAGAACGGCCGACAAGATGGCCAGCGCGATCTTGAAACGCAGCGGCCAAGTGCGGGGTTGGACAACACCGCATGAATGCGGCGCAGCACCACTAAGCCACATACCCAAGTTGTGCTCACCAAACTTCGAGCTCAAGTCAGTCCATGAATTTTACTCTGATCGCTGCATGAATTATATATGAAATGTAGTTAACATCATACTCTTTCATGTCCAGGTCTCTATTTAGTGTAGAATCAAAACTTGGTGTGCTCGGTTTGTCCTGTACTTATGTCACGTTTATTCCACAGCGGCTTAACCAATATTAAAAATATCATAAAATAGATACTACCTAGGGAACAAGCATAAAGTTAGGTAAAACCAGTGAACTTAACTTGAGCTGAAATTTGAGTTACTAGAGGTGTAAGGTTGGGTTGTTGCTTGGTAGTGTATACAAATCTTGTCAGAATAGATGACGCCGCGCTGCGCCAATGTTGAAATTCACATATTGTGCGAATTTGAGATTTTGTGCACAGCGCCGAGCAAACTTAATTTTGACGAATTTGTATTCTATAACTCTGGCTTTAGATTTTTGTGCATAGCACGGCGCAATGTAACTTGGCACGGCAGTGTAACTTTGCACAGCGCCATGATACTTTGCACAGCGCCGTGATAGGTACAACAGTGTCGAGCACAATATATAGACTTTACGTAGCTCTCCCGGGAGAACTTGACTCCTGAAGTCCGGCTTTTTGACGGATTCCTCTCCCCAATCTGTACATAGAGTTACACAAGATCTTACAAACACCAGGCGGTTACGATTTATTAGTGTCAAATGCCGTTCCTAGTAGTGTAGTCGGTACCGCCTGCGTGTATAGACCCTTAGCCACCATTCGGCCAGATGGTTGGTATCATTCAAGCAAGCGTTTGCGGGTTCGATTCTCTGCTAGTGCGGCGCGCGCATCTTTTTTAGCCATCCTCTGCATGCAATGATATTATTACTTCCAGTAGTCAGCTTTTTGTACCGCCGATCTGTAAAATTTGCTAGTTCACATATTGTAGTTAGTCCCACTGGTTTACCGGGACTACCTGTTCGAGACTTCAGCAGTCTTATTCGAAGCCAATAACTCGCCAATTTAGTCGGAATATAGGTGTAATTGATACTGTAGTATAGAAGAAACTTCTCTCCAGATGCTCGCAAAACAGTTGATCATTAGTGTTGACTATCTAAGTAGCTAGTAATCACCTCCGTGAGGCTACCAACCCCAGAAATCCGCCCGAATAAGTCCACGAGTTTTGCTCTGTCCGCGATATTTATCACACTACAATGTATTTAACTCCCCGCTCTTTGAGATTCACAGATTTGTCATACTACGATGGCCTGTAGCGACAAAACTTTCATATCTTCGTCGTGTACTACAACGGGCGAGTTTGAGCAACGCCCTACCCAATTGTAAAAAAAATTAATAGAACAATTAAGAGAGAAGTTAAATAAAAGATAGCTGTATTTTAGGAACTCTTTAAAAAGAGTGGGTTGTGGAGGGGCTGGTGGTAGTAGAGTTGAAGGCGATCAATCTCTCATCACAGAGAAAACTTGTCTGATTTCAAGTTCCCGGACAATTTATTATAAGTGGTACATCATATTACTATGACTACCCATCACGTTACATTGACTAAAATGGCTACCCGCACATTTACTACATATCAAAAATATAGTGACTACACATCCAAAATACGATTACTACACATAAAAGTTGATTAACCACGCACCAAAGTTAAGTGGCTGCAAAATCTATATAAGGCCTTCTCGAGAACATGCAAGTAAGACTCAGCTACGTAGTCAATATAACGCGTTGATCAGTGAATTTACTTGTTCTAGTATGAAGACAACTCAACTGGTAGGCCTCAGGTATGGTTAGGCATAGCAGCCGTCGTCATTTGGTTGGCTGCAACCGCAATTTCACCATATTCAAATTACCCCACTACAGCCAGCCCTACCACAACCCACTCTCTTTAAAGAGTTCATAAAGTACAACTATCTTTTACTTAACTACCCGCTTAATCACTTTATTTAAAAAAGTTACAGTTGAGGTGAACTTTTTTTTGGGTGGGTGGGTTGCCCAACTGCGACCGAGTCGACATCGTCGAGATATGAAAGTTTTGTCGCTACAGGGTACCGTAGCCTAAGTACCTCTAACATCCGTTGCATGGCGGTAGAATTATTTCAAAATCGCTAGTTCTTAGTCGCTAGGCAACAAATAAAACAAATCGAAAATTAAATATGCAATACAGGAGTAACTAGAGCACAATCGCAAAGAGTAAAAGATCCAGCTTTGATTTTTCAATGTATAGAAAATTACAGAAGCAGCTATTGGCAATGCAAAAATTGTGCACAAGCTACCGTGCGATGAATCGAACCGTAAGCGTTGGACTCTAGCAAAATTGCATAAAGTAACGCTGGCGGTTCCACTTGACCACCGAGGGCAGCTTGCAACATCAAGAATCGCAACCAGCTCATGTATGCAAGCTCCATGTCTAGCGATACCATCAATACCAACCGTTTTGAATCATATATCAAAAGTAGTTAACATTATGCACTTCCATGTCCAGGTTTCCTTTTGCTGCAGAATCAAAACTTGGTGTGCTCGGTTTTGTCCTGTATTTCACGTTCATTCCACAGCGGCTTAACCAATATTAAAGATATCATAAAGTAGACACCACTTGGGGAAAGAGCATAGAGTTAGGCACAATTTACATATAAATCATGCCGTGATCGGAGTAAAACCTGTGGACTTAAATTGAGCTGCAATCTTGTTTATTTGAGGTGGCAAATTGTAATGTTGCTGGGAATATGAACTACAAATTTCGTCAATACAGAGATTGGGACAAATACCTCCAATTCGGGCTGTTATGCTGCACAGCCTCCGACTGTAGACTTATGCACAACATTTGTTTGTATGCGGCCGCTTGCAACCATAACTCCTTTCCTTGCCACTTCTCGAAACTACAAAGGAAACAAGCAAAGTCTAACCTCCCCTAATACCCTCATCGCCGTTCACAACAGCATGGTGCAGTGCATAGCGGCGCGATAATTTCCATGGTACTCAATATCCATACTTTATATAGCTCTCTCCTAGCACCGAACTCCCTGCACTCAGCTCTCGGCTGTACACAGCTTGAACTTCATGCTCCGAGGTGCGCTTGACTGACAGCTGCACTAATCTTAAGACTATTGTATATACCTGATAGCGGTGTTAGGGAATACTTGGATCAAAAAAAATAAAAAAAGCGCGCGCCGCCAAGCAGGGAATTGAGCAATGAGGGTAATTAAGGCCGATCGCCACCACCACCACGGCGGCGAATTATGACTAAGATACCACCGCCTATGATTCCACTACACCCCCTGTGCGGTTTATTAGAAGTCACCTTAGACAAAAGTCAAACAATACCATTATGAGGAAGCAACTGGGCCCACCATCGATATTAGTCACAACAAAACAACAAACATAAGGAGATTGCCTCAATACCAAACGAGTAGATGGAGACACATCTTCGGTCTTTTGTTGTTACTGTTGAATGTAGGAGACGCGGCAAGCGGATGGTAGATGGTATGGTAGTGGTGATGTGTGATGTCTTAGGGAATAGGAGGAGCGCCAGCTATCTACAGACTACATAGCACCGGATCCTTATATAAGCAAGTTTACGTCTGAGGCCTCGTGAGTGATGTGTGATGATCAGTCCCCGATAGAGTTAAGTTGACTCAGATTGCTTTAAATGTCGTCAAAGACAGTCATTGTTATACGGTTTTCGTTGTCCACCTCTCGGTGGAATACATACAAAATCCGCTCAAAAATGGTGTGTAGGGGTACTAAGAGCTCTTTGTACTATGAAGGCTTTTCTGACATGGAGACCCATCATTTCGAAGTGTGGGCGTATCACATACGCGCACGGTTTAACGTATAGTCTAGATCGATCCCGTACCTTTGACGTCAACGTTGTTGAAGAATAAGTTCGCTCATGTCCGCTGTGAATAGGATCACACAGGATCTTGCAAACATAAGGCCGCAGTAATCGGTATATGTTAAATACTGATCTTAGTCGGTACTGTCAGCGAGTTCCAGCTCTCAATCCCTATTTGGCTAGATGGTGGGTTACATCTAAGGAAGCGTTGGCGGATTCAATTCTCTGCTATAGATGCGGCGCGCGCTTTTTTCTTTGCCTACCCCTTCGTACCACCCTCTTCATATAACTTTTTTTTCCCGTAGTCGGCATTTCGTATCGTCGAGCTGTAAATTAGAATTTACTAGTTCGGGGTACAGTGGTTAGTCCCGCTAGTTTATCGAGACCACTTATTCAAAGACTTTAGCACAATTATTCGAAACAGATTACTCGCCAATTGAATCGGAATATAGATGTAACTGATAGTACCGAATAGATGAAACTTACTCTCTAGACGCCTCTAAAACAGGTGATGCATTTGTGCCGTCTATCTAGTATTTAACTACCTTCGTGAGACTACAAACTCTAGATATCCGCCCAAATAAGTCCACGGCTTTTGCTCTGTTTATTACACTATAACGTATTTAACTCTACGCTCTTTAAGATTCTATTCACCAATTTTTAATACCTCTAATATCTGTTGCACGGCTTCGAACGTTCAACATCGCTAGTTCGCAGGTGGCGGCAACACAATTCAGAATAAGCATCCCAAAAGACGCAGTGCAGGAATAACTAGAGCGATACAGTATGAATAAACAACAACAACAATAACTAGAGCGCGATCGCCAAATTTTTTTTATCGAACTTTGACATTATTTTACATACCTGTATGGCTGCAGACGCATTATTGGCGATGCAAAAATTATGCGCGCGCCGCTGTTCAGTGAATCGAACCGTAGATGTTAGAATCACCCATTCCCCCACCTGGCCATCGGATGGGGGCGTCTGGCTTATCGAAACTAACATTTGCGGTCGTACTTAATCACCGAGAGTGGCTTATGGTAGGTAAGGATTGCAACCAGCTCATGTATGCAAGTTCCACGTCTTGTGATACAATCGATTCTACCCGTTTTCACCACTGACTGCACGTGCTTACTTATGTCTCATCTGTGCAACTTATTTACTCCACATCAATGCCGCCTCATTTACTCAGAGATTTTGTACTTGGTCCTCGAATAAAATATGCAATGCTAGCGCCACTGACATACAAGTATCTCCAAGGTATTGGAGGGTTGCTTAGTAAAGAGTAGGTCTGAAGGGTATATACCATAAGTTGCTTTATATATCGTAAATAACATTGACAATGAATCCCAGTAGAATGCACTTGTCTCTGTGCCCATTTCAAAACGTATCGAGTTCTTCAAAGGTGAATGCTTATCCCTGTATTAGATTATCTACATGCTGCAAGCCAAGAATGCCGATGTCGCAAAATTAAGATATTTTGATTGAGCAGTCTATGCATGGTATGACTCTTAAGCCGCACAGACCCTCTTTTTCACATCTTGACTGACACAGCCCATCCTCCCGCCTTAAAGTTCGTCCTTCTAGGGCTTCGCCAGCTATATAGTGCCACCGAACAGAATTCAACCTCCACTGATTGCTTTTGTCCCTTGCATTATCCACAGAACACCTGCAGAATTCTCATGAGATGACGTCACAGGCCAAGCCAAGAAAACGAAAGAGCTTGTCCGGGATCTTCCGATCCGGACGAGCGCCTCCAAGTTATAACCTACAACCTACAGAGGTTTCATCCGGCACCTCAATCCTCTCTGGTAGGAGCAGTCAGAACTTGACCGCGACCGTAGCTCCTCCATCACCATTATCTGCAGCATCTTCGACTAACTATAGTGGTACTCGGTCTTTATGGGATATAGCTCTCGGGGAGTTGTCTCCACACGACCTTGCAACACTTTCAAGTCTCGGAATTGAGAGCAGCATGCAGGATATTAGATCTAGCTTAGAGAGTATTTGGGGTAAGATGGAAGGGATTTTATACAATTGAGACAAGCCTTGGAATTTCACCTTTAGGGGTGAAATTATAGTTATGAGAGATTTGGGAAGGAAAATTTTAGAGTGAGTCGATAAGTTCAAGGAAATCGGCGACATCATTATCCAACTTGATCCTGGACATGCTGCGTTGCCATGGGCAGGGTTTCGATTTTTGTCAAAGGTTGAATTTATGAATTCATGCAAATGGGACTCATCAATTAACCAAGAATAATCCATCGCAGGTCTACTCGGGCAAGTAGGAAACAGCGGATACAATCTAGTTGGGCTTGAAAAGATTGCCTGTTTGATTGACCGCTGCACGATTTATGAGCCTTTTCACATTAGCGGTGGAACGGCATCTTTGAAAAACCTCGAGAAATCAATTATCCAGCTCTACACTGCAATCCTAAAGTTTATTGCTGAAATTATCAAGAGATCGAAAGGTAAATACTCGTAGCAGATAGTATCCAGAATTGTACTGCAGCTAATTCTTCCCCAGAGACCGCTATCAAGGCAGCATTCACCACCGAAGAGATCTCAAAATATCTCGGTGATGACGAAAAGTTGGAGGAAACTGTAGGGCAGGACGCTGCCGTCACCAACGTTGAATGTCGGTAGTGTTTCCGCAAAGAGGGAGATATGCTGACGCTACATAGCTACACACGCGGAGTTAGGGCAGCTTCAGAGAATACTGGAAGATATCAACAGGACTACGCTACGCTTCGGACTCCAATTAGACGAAATACAAGAAATGATACAAGGTAGGGAGCGGCAGTCAATAATTCCTCTGGCCAGCAGTATATGTCTACTCACAGTGCAATGGATGAGGAGAGAGCTAATATCCTCGCATGGATATTTAACATCCCGTACTCAAGTCACCACAAGGATATCAATGAGAGGTGGTTAGATGAAACTGATAACAGGCTTTTTTAAGGAGGACTTTGGAGATCGTCGAGCGCTTCGACGTTATTACTATTGCGAGGAATTCGTAAGTTGGCGAATGCTTGGTTCAGAAGATGGAGTTCTTACCGGACCTATTTATGAATCTAGCTGGTGCTGGAAAAACGCTTACTGCGTAGGTGCTATGAGTTACTTTGCTATGGAACTCAAAGTAGTTGACATAGTCGTGACACAGATCAAAAGTGATTGATTCTTCCCTTTCAAATCTGACTGGGGAGAAGATGGCATACTTCTACTGTAATAAGGCCGAGGAAAATCGCCGTGAGCCTCAGAGCATTTTAAATGCACTTATTCACCAGCTTGCTCAGACAGAGTCACAATTCCTAATCGCATCGCATCTTCTATATCTGGTTCTGCGTTGTATTGAAAATTTAGACCATTTAAAGGGCTTTTACGGGTAGTTTATGTTAGAGACTATTGCGATATGGAGGGGAGAACCGAGTGCATAGTCTACGGTACGGGGAGAAGAGAGAAGGAGAAAAAGACTCGACATATATACGGAGAAACTTCGGTATATCTTCGGGTATGTCGGTACCGCCCTTGCCACCATTGCTACTTACCTCTTTCACTACTAGATATTCAATAAGGGGCATTGCATATATGCGATCTGAGATGTTATGTTACGATACGCGGAGAACCGTGTGCGTGTATGGACTTAAGGTACAAAAAAGAGAGGAGAAAGACTCAAGATATTGTTGACACGAGAAGATGATGGAGAAGAAGAGAAGATGATGAATTGTCTGTCGATCCAAAGAGAAGGGAAAACTATAAACTTATATATGAAAGAGAGAGAGAAGGAAAACCCAATGCCGACTGCCAAAGCCGGAGCCCAATGCCGAGTACCAGTGCTGAGCCCTCCTCCTCGCCATGGGGGCAGACGAGGCCGATGGGGGCAGGCGAGGCTGGTGGGGGCAGGCGAGGCCGGTGGGGGCAGGCGA
>Ga0307515_10017974_pt1 | contig 12837 bp, 10 predicted proteins | sample 17_EM_MG_FD_194513 | JGI IMG/M metagenome (GOLD analysis project Ga0307515, IMG submission 194513) | Populus trichocarpa ectomycorrhiza microbial communities from riparian zone in the Pacific Northwest, United States - 17_EM | ecosystem: Host-associated > Plants > Roots > Unclassified | place... | reverse complement strand
ATTCATAATTTAACAAAATTATTGGAATGCTGCTATAGCTAGCTCTTGGTAAAATCAACGTCGTCAACAAGAAAACTTGTTTCCAAGGGATGACTACAAAGAAACAACCTAGCTTGTAGTTTTTCTTAATTAAGCCGTTTGAGAACCCTATAAAGAACTATTCCTTGTTAAAAATAAAAGTAAATTAGTATCTGTGTTTTGCTTGTTTAGTTTTTAGAGTGAAACTATTATAAGAATATATAATAAAGGTGAAGTCTTATTTATTTCTTTTATAAGAATAAAATAAAGATATGATTATTCTCCTATAGAATAAAACGTCAGATCATGCTTTGTAAATCAACGTCAACAAGATGTGTTTCAGATGTTGTATTATGTTCAACCTAAAAGAAAAGTCGACAAGGAAACCTTTTTGTTTTTACAATGAAAACAACTAAGAATCCCATTTATTACTGTTTGAGCAACACGTCCGTCGTTATTTCATCTAGCCTAAAGTTGAATTCAGATGAAAATCATGGAATTTATACTATATTAATTTAAAATTTTTAATTGTTTAAATTGTTAGGTGATTTTTTTAAAAAAAAAAATTAAATCAACTTTCTAACATTCCATACTATCTTCACCCATCTTACCTTTTTGTTTATTTTTAAATAATTAAACAATACTGTAATGATCATTTAAAATACACTTTTCCTTTTCAGTTAATTCTCGCCGATGAGCTCCTTCTTTGATATTTTGTTCAACATTAATAGTTGAATTAACCCGATTTCAGAAGTATATATTATTACTTTGTTTTTTTTTATACATTAAGAACTTGATTAATTGATCATTACAGAAATAAATATAATTAGATTAGATTTATGTCAATTTTTTTTTCCTAATTAGTTCAGTGTAAAAAATGTATTCCATTTGTTAAACCATAATATTGCAGCTTGAAATCGAGATTCAGTACCTTCGTGCTTCTAAAATAAACAAAGCAAAAAAGAAGAAAGTAAATTATTCTTTGTTTTCCCTTTTCCTTTTGCAATAATCGTACTTAATTGTTCTCATACATGAGAACAATTATCACAGTACTACAACTTTAAATAAGCATAGAATATAAAATTGTGTTCCACGTTCATGACAAATTAATTGTCCTTTAATTCTATTTCCAACAAGCCAAAGGGACATCATTTCCTTCTGCTAAGACTATAGCTAGAGTGCAATGGAAATGATCACCAACCAGCTACGAGGCTAGCTAAAGGGTAACTACCCTGTCGTGAAACATGAGATCAAATTCTTTGTTCTTTTATGTTGATAGAGAGGTAATATAATATATTTCTTGGATCTCTATAAGAGTTTAAATTTTGGAAGTTAAAATAATTTTTTAACATTATATTAGAATTTTAATGAGCAAGAGATGACGATAAGGGTTACAATTATAAGTGTAATAAATAAATGATTTTTCAATCGGTTTGTAAGAAAATTGGTACAGTATTTTGGTCTTCATTTTGATAGAACAAGTGTCCATGTTATAAACAAAGAGCAATAAAGCTAGGGCTTCGTACACCCTGCGCTGCTTTGCTGACTTCCAACTGACTAACTTTCGCCCCTAAGTAGATTTCCTGTTATCCAAGCTACTGCTCAATTCGCATCCGAGAACCCTTGAATAGTAAAAGCATAGTGCGAGTCTCAAAAAAAAAAAAAAAATCGTTCTTTTCTGGTTGCAGAATCTTTCTAGCCTTGCTGGCCAGTATCCCTTGAATAGTAAAAGCAATAAGTTGCCTTTTCTTTTGTATTTTAGACTATATGTTTTTTCTTTTGCTAGCACACCATCAAATTGTTTGAGACCAATAGATCACTCTTCATGGATTAGAATCTAACGAAATAATTTATACTAATAAGATGGTACACAAAATAATGATGAACATGTGCAAATCTTCAAATTCAAAGGGTTTTTCATGTATTAGAAAGTTAATTTCAAATCATTTATTTAACGTAATTTAATAATTTAAGATGATTGATGTGACAAGTCATACGGGGTAAATTGTGAGTCTACTAAACAAATGATTGGTTTAAAATAAAAAAAAGAGCGATTAAAGCTATCCCTTGTTGTGCAGATGCGGTCTTATGTAAGTGGTGAATTTAGTTATCCCTTGCTGTGCAGATGCGGTCTTATGTAAGTTCTGATGCAGTCAAACCTAAAGAATGGGAATCAAATAAGAAGGAAGAAGATTTAAAAAAAACCAAATTAAAAAAAAATCACATAAAAATTATTATTGAATTTTTTTTTCTAATAGGTTGCTCTTGAAATAGAGATCACAATCTTTTAAATTGACTTTTAAAAATAAAAATAATTTGAATTCTAATTCAAATAAAAAATAGCATGAACATCAAATATTATGCTAAAAATTTAAAATTAACTAGAAAAATATAAAAAATTGAATAATGTAGCAACTTTGAGCCTAGTTTAGAGGGCAATTTGAGCTTTGTTGGCTATAACTAGCTGACACTTTATACAAATGATTTTGGAAAGTTTTTTTAAAATAGAATCTGAAAAACAACTCAGCTAATTTAAAATCCCAATTCTGGTGATCCTCTTTATCATAACTTAAGTTTTAACAATATAAATTCACCCAAAAAATAAAATTAATGAAGAAAAATTGAGATTTAGGTCAAGACAACACAAATTGAAAGTCTTAATGATTTAATCAGGGTGGAATTATATGTTTGAGAGCTAATTTTGATAGAAAATGGAAGATTTGATAAGATTAGAGACTTAATTAAATTTTGAATTAGTTTAATTAATGAAATTATATAATTGTATAGGATTCGGTTTTCTTACTACTTGGTTAATATATATTATATCAAAAAACTATTTTAATTTAAAATTTTGAATTATTTCAAAAAACTATTTTTAAAATTATGTATGTAAACTCTTACAGGTGTAGCCCCTGGTGCATATTCACTGTAGATTTGTTTTATTTTCTTATCATATATATAAGTTTATTGGTTTGTGATTCATCACGAGTCAGACAATTTATTTTTTTAAAATATATATATAAAAAAGATCAAGAGCACAAAGAATGTTTTTGCAATATTATTAAACCTGGTCAAACTAGTTAATCTTGAAACCTCAGAACTTAACTCTTTGTTTAACTCAAGTTTCCAAATAAACCATGCCAAAGCTAGCTCAAATTAAATGGATCAATTTCATGGGTCAAAATACAATATTAATAATTGGTAAAAACATGGTTTAACTTTTGAAAAAACTTTAAGATGACAACTTTTTTTTAAAAAAATATTGAGATAATGACAGATTGGATTGATCCCAGTCTCTCAGCAACACATGTCATGGACTATATTAAGTTTAATAATTTTTTTATAAAATATTTTTTTAATTATATGATAAATATATGCTCATAAAATTCAGCATCAATATAAAAATAAACACTTATTTGAGACAATGATAACTCTATAGAAAACAATAAAAAATAAATTTTGCAGTTTATTTCCCAACCAATTTAATATTGAAGGAAAAAATTGAGAAGAAAAAATTAAAAAATTCAAAGGACCAAAAATAAAATAATCATATCCATTCAGGGGGTAAACTCATTAAGCATGTGAACTAGGTTACTCGGGCTAGCACGTCAAACCTGTTAACCGAGTTATAGACTCTAATGAGATTATAATTCATTTTGTTTTTCAAACTATCTTTTTATGTAACTATATGATAAAAAAAAATAAACAATATCTAAATCGAACACCAACTCAATACTCAGATGTTGAAAAAAAAAACATTAAACTTGCCAGATCTGTGAACCAAGTCAACCAGCCAAACTTGTGAACATGTCTATGGATTTTATAAAGTTTAATAAAATGACTTTTCTATGAAACTATTTTTTTATAGTACGAGGAAGAAATTGACGGAAAAAAAGTCATGTTTAATTAGAAGAAAAAAGACAGCTCACCAAACCCATAAATCAAGGGAACCTAAGTTATCCTAGCAAACACGCAAGCCACACTAACCCTATATAAAGAAAAAATAAAAAGAAGGTTGGCGTTATCATTATTGTGATCACTTTCACTATCATTATTACCATTGTTGTTATTATTATTGTTAATACTATTGTTGTTGTTGTTGTTGTTGTTATTGTTGTTGTTCTTATTATTATTATTATTATTAGCCTTGTTAGCATTATTACTATTTATTATCATAACTATTATGATTACTATTATAAATATTATTATTATTATTATTGTTATTATCACTATTACTATTACTATCAATAATATTAATACTATTATTATTGTTGTTATTATTATCTTTACAATTATCGATAAGATTATTATCACTATTATTTATATTATCATCATAATTACAAATAACACAACCACAAACACCTTAATAAACTATTACTATTATTGTTATTATCACTATCACAATTATTAATATCATCATTACTACTATTATCTTAATAAACTATTATCATTATCATCATTATCACTACAATTCTATTAATATTATCATTAGTTATTATTATTGCTATCAACATTACTTTTACAGCTACCATTACTATTAGTAGTAGCATTACCACTACTATTACTATTACTATTACTATTTTTTTTTTGGATAATCTCATTACTATTACCATTAATATTTTAATTATCATCATCATCATTACTATTATTAATATTATTATCATAATTATCATCATCATCATCATTATTACTATTATAATAAACTATTATTATTTCCAATATTATTAATATTATTATCACTATTATTAATATTGCTAGCATCATTATTACTATTACTATTGTTATTACAACTACTATAATTACCATTATTATTATTATTATTATTATTGAAATAATAAAAATCATAAACTTGATTTGAAGGATAAAATTAAAAACTGTAACTTGGATAAAAAGGAAAAGGAAACAAATAAGAAATGAAAAGAAGAAGGACCAAACTAAAACAAATATTATCACTATTGAAAAACAATCAAAAACTTAATTTAAATGATAAGATTAAAAACTATAAAAACTTTGAAAAAAGAGCCAAGGAAAAAAATTATTATTATTATTAAAAGTAGAAGGACCGAATCGAAAAACATTATATATACAAATTAGAATTGAAGGATTAAATTGAAAACAAATAAAAGTTTAACAAAAGGGAAGAGGACTAAAATAAATTATCAAAACTAGAACGATGGACTCTGAACCAACAAAAATGATGGATGAATTTACTTTTTTACTGGTAGGAGAGAAATGAAGGACAAAAATAGAAAGGGTCACCAGCGATAAATCGACCATTTTTGGGTGACACGCGCCACCTATACAGGAAGAGAACACGAAGACGAACAAAACTACACAACGGAATCATATTATTAACCACTTGGAGGCGCTGCACGCACCACTCCAAAAGCACGGGGCCTCCTACATGCTGGCGCGTGCAATGCATTATTTAAATGGTAAATTACATTATCACCCTTGACCAACCAAATAATCACCAAAAAAAACCATAAGTGAAAAGACTCAATTACCCTTGTGTCAATGGCTTAATGTTTTTTATGCAAAGGGTAAATTTGTAATTTAACCGTAAATCAAAAGGTTGAATACCCGTAAAGCCCTTTGTTATGAGATGAATGATTTGTTGCTTTCAACAAGTCATTTTTCTTGCAATTAAACCCTTAATAAATTCAATTAAGCCTTAAAATTTTTTTAACTGAGTCCTTAAACATTCAAACTTGAATTTTCTTTGTCAATAGGGTCTTTTTTAGTCGAAAATATATTGTCAAATCCCATTTTAATCTTCCTCAAATAGTCTTTGGCAATTTCTTGAGCGTTATGATGTATGTGTGTGTATTCTTTTTTCTTCCAACATTTCTTTCAAAAATTTTGTATTTTCTCTATTTTATTTTGTTTATTTAGGGCCCTAAAAATGGATAACAACAAATACCCCCTCTTTACAATACTTATGGAGCAAATACTTGTTAAGTGCTTTGCGTAGTAAGTTTTAAGACAAACAAATTGTTCTTCCAAAACTTATCTTCTTGAAGCTTCTAGTTCAGTTGACCTGAACTTTGCTTTTGTAACGATCTTTTCAATTAGAACTATGATTAAACCTTTTACAATTGGTTAACTTGAAATTCTACTACGGTGATTCCTTGAACTATAAATAAAAGCTCAGTCAACTTGAGATTCTAATTTGGTGATTCTTTTTAACTAGAATTAAAATATGAAAAACAGCTCGGCTAATCAAAAATCCCAATTCTAGCGATCCTCTTTGTCATAAACCAATTTTTGACAACATAAATTAACCCAAAAAAATGAAATGAATGAAGAAACATTGAGATTTGGGCCAAGACAACAAAAATTGGACGTCTTGAGGATTTAATCAGGGTGGAATTATAAGTTTAGGAGCCAATTTTGATAGAAAATGGAAGATTTGATAAGATTGGGGACTTAATTAAATTTTGAATCAATTTAATTAATAAAATTATGAATTAATTGAAAGAATTTTCAAGTTTAAGGACTCAATTAAACTTTGATTTGGTTTAATTAATGATGTCAAGAGTTTAATTGAAGAATTGATAAGTTCGGGGACTGAATTGAGCTTAGAATTAGTTTAATTAAAGAAATCAAGGACTTAATTGAAGAAATATTAAAATCAGGGCTGATTTAGGTCCAAATTGCAGGAAATTAAAGTCCAAGGACCGTTGTGTACAAGGAGCCGCAATTCAGGGGTCTAATTACAATTTCTCCCAGGGGACCGTGTAAACAATGTTAAAATCAGGGGACCAGATTGAAAAATAGCCGCCCCAGCCCCTAAACGGCGTCGTTTCATGCCCAGTCATCGTCTTGCTACCAGTGAAGAAAAAACAAACGCAATGCTGCCCACTGCCCAGATAGGCAGCCCAACACAGATCGAGTTTTGTTTGCGAAGGTTCCCCATCCCATCAAACTTCCCTTCCGGACACGCCGCTGGAGTCCGGGTCGAAGTTCACCACCAACAGTTCAGCAATGGCTGGACTGTTGGTGTCCCAATCCAACCAAAATACAGACTCTCAAATTCTATCTCCACATGAAGATCAGCGCCCGGGGAAGATAAGGATCAGCATTGCGCGAGGAAAGCCTATAAAAGGCAGAGGAGAACAGACAAAAGAAAAGGACAGAAAAGCAGGGGAACGAATCCAGAAGAGAGACCGAGAGAAAACAGAGAGAGAGAGAAGACTGAAACGAAAAAAAAGGGAACCCAAAACAAGCAAAGGAAGGAACGAAGAAGAAGAACGAAGGGAAAAGCAGCCGCCTAGAAGGGCAACCCAGTCTCCAAATCTTCAGCCTTCGAACAGCAGTAAGGTGAGTCCCTGTTCTTCCTTCCCCCGCTTGCAAAGTCAAACCCCCGGCGCACGCTGCACGTGTGCTTCTGATAGCGGGCGGGGCTGGGCCGCTGGGTCTAGCTCAGCCCATACAGCCAGGCTAGACCCAGCTTAAAACAAAAAAGTAAAAGAAGTAAAAAAAGTGAGCTGAGTTTGGGCTTTAGACCTAAACGGTCCAAATTATGTTTGCTAAGCATTTTTAGGACTTTTCCATGTATTTTATCCTATTTATATTTTGATATCTGATCAAATGAATTCATTTTTGATATTAGAAAATCTGAAAATATTTAGGGATATTCGAGAACGCATTGTTTCATTTTTTTCTTTGTGTTTTGTATTTTTTCTACTATGTGAATCATCACTGTTAAATGCAAAATCTATTTTGTAATTTTTTTTTTATTCTTGTCTAAAAAGAGTAAATAATAAAAAAGAGTAAACAAAAGAAAAAAAAGGCATAGAAAAATTATTTCTTCATTAAAAATTCAAAATTTTACAAACTTATTCAGGAATATTGTATTTTTTTTTAACCAAAACAACTCGGTCAATTTAAGATCCTAATCTAGCGATCACTTTTAACAAGAACCAAAATCTTGCATTCAGTTCAGTTAACCAAAAATCTCAATCTAGAGATCTCATTTAACAAGAACCTTAGTCTTTATCTTCAGCTCAGTTAATTTTAGATCCCAATTTAGCGATCTCCTTTAATCAAAATCAAAATGTTGTCTTCTTTTTCATCTCAGTTGACTTAAAATCTTAAATTTTAATGATTCCCTTCAATTAGAGTTTTCCAATGACTCCTTTTTTATCTGTACTTTGACTCGTCTAAGTTTGATTTCAAGAATTTTTGTAAAATAAAAATCTTGTGTGATGTTTTGGTGTTAAATGCATGTATTCTTCCCTGGTTTGAAAATATAAATGTCACCCTTTTTTTAGTTTCCTATAAACTCTTGTTTTGTTGTGAGCCATGTGTTCAAAATTATATGCTTAAGTTAGGATTCGTTTCTTCTTTTGCCTCTTTTATCCACCATATTCTTGGGAAGGCTTTTGTGTCCAACATTCTTCTTTTGCCTCTCTTACCCATTATATTCTTGGGAAGGCTTTTGTTTCTTGTTGGACCTGTTTTACTCCATTGAATATATGATTTAACATTGCTTTTTATCATGTTTTTGTAAATGCTTTAATTGTTTTTTTTATTTTAAGGGCTTGTTTTTTTGTTTTGATTCATCACATAAATCTTTTTTAAGAACAAAAACTTTAAAAGACTTGGTTTTGTTTATCAAAACTGAAACTTTGAATGTATACATTAAAACAGTTCCTAAAATAATTCCTCCCGAGGGTTTTATTGAATCTCAAAATATGGTTCGTCTTTACTCATCACCTCAGTTTCTATGAGTTAAATTGTCCTCTTTAATTATGAGTTTTAAATTTCTAACCACTTAATTATTAAAATTGTGATATTATACTAAAAAATTTAAATTGTTAAATAAAAATTTATATCAACTTTTAAATATTCCATACTATTTATATCAACTTTTAAATATTCCATACTATTTATATCAACTTCTACATAATTAAATAATACTTTGTATTGATCTTTTAAAATACACCTTTTCTTTTCGGTGACTTCTTGCTCGGATGAGCTTCTCCTCTATAGGGATATTTTCTTAAAACATATTCCCCATCAGGGATGATTGCTTCAAATAAGAATTCATTTCTAGTATGCCAGATAATCTACACTATTCTATAAAAGAGATCCTTGCCATACCTTTTGCTAGAACTTTTCTTTAATCAATCATTTCCACTAATGAAACAAATCATCCAATGAATGAGGTATGCACCATGAAAGTCCTCACTAGCTAATTATTCTGTTCCAGAATTTCCAAGACACCAGAAAATGATAAACTTAATTCTTAGTAGCTGAATTAATCCGTTTTCAGAGGTATATATTATTACTCTGCTTTTTATAGCTTAAGAACTTGATTGATTGATCACTATAAAAATAAATATATTAAGATTAGATTTATGTCAGATTTTTTTTTTCTATAAGCTGCTGAACCTGAAAAGAAACATAATCAAAATGAACATTGCGTTCAAATAAAGGAAAAAAAATTGACGTTGCCACTGAAGTTACGAAAAGGTAACTTTTCATAATTATATCCAAGATCAGAACGTTTACAGATTACATTTACTATGTAATCTGTAACATTTTTCAGCGTCAGTTTCTTAGCAGCAACCTGCAACAAGATAAAAGAGGGTAAGAGAATGTATATGGGAAGCTTAATTTTCTACAATGAACATAAACTGAACTGCAGAAATTACAAAAATGATTTGGCCCAAGAGCTCCCACACACAATGTCAACTTTCCCAGATCAGCTTGAGCATTAATTACTAAAGGGATCAATTTGGAAGAGTCAACTAACAAATTAAAAATGGGGATCATAATTAGATGCAACAAAGAAGGAAAACAAGGTACTTCAAACTTGACAAAGTACAAAGCAGTGACCAACAATGGAGCCAAGTTTTTTCCACAGAGATGCATAACACATGATATACTGATAAATTACCAGCTAACAAACTCAATCTGTCAAATATTCAAAACTAAAGAAGCAAATTAATAGAAGCACCTCTTCTCCAATGATGGTGATGTTTGGATGAGTTTGCAAGGCACACTCCAATGTAATGTGAGCAGCTGCACGTCCCATAAGCTGGACAACTGCTGCAAACACAGATTATGAGCAAGCATTACTTTAATAATCAGTAATGTGTATAACATGCTTGAGCACATTTGAGCAAGTACGGAAAAAGCAAATTCCTCATAGCCCAATGCAATTAAGACAGGATCAGTTCTCAGCTGTGTAGTTGCAAAGAAAATAAAGATATCAGAACAATGATTAGAAAGTAAGTACAGGGGAAATGGAGAAGTTAGTGGCAGTTCATGTTCAGTGCTTGTTGAGGGAAAATGACAGCATAATTTAAATAGCCATCTGCACAATTCTATATCCGAAGACACTCATCAAATGCAATTAGCTAATTTTAGCATTCATCTTCTTTACGGATTCATGAACAGATAATAGGAATTTATTTGAAAAAAAAATAAATTTCAATGTACAAACTTACAGTGATAATATTTTCCAGTTGATCGAGCATCAACCATGACATTTCCAATCATTTCTGCACATATCTGCATGAACCACATATATTATCAATGTTCTATTGTGTGAAGTTGGTAACAAAAATGATATCAAACTACTAATGGCATTAGGATTAGTTGCAACCTCATCGATCCCATTATAACAACATTGATAACACAGGCACCAATACATGCTATTAGAATCACAAACGTCCGAAAATTGTTAAGCAGAAATGCAAATTGCATACAAGCAATAATATGGCAACCTATTAAAAGGGTCAAGCTTCTGGAAATTTGCATTAGTGCAATGAAAGTTGTGATATTTTTACATTTTTAGGAGAGTTAATTATTGAAATAAATAAGTTTTCAAGAATCGTTGAACTAGTGTTGCTCAATCATATTGGTAATCTGTAATGTTTATATACGGAGATAAAATCCCGTGCTTCAAACAAGGAATTCCCATCGAACCACATCCAATTTTCAAGCAGATTTTCATGAAAGACTTCAATCAAGTAATTCCAACAACTAAATTCATAATGCATAACATAGGGAAAATCTGATATCTTAACATTTAGATTAAAATAGGAAAGAATATTTGATACTCACCTTGCAAGCAGTATCAAATCCAAAACTGGTAGGAACCTCGTTGCATTTCAAATCGCCATCAATGGTTTTCGAAAGACAAGGATTCAAAACATTAATTATACGTAAAAACCTATCCATCTAAAGTCGGTTAGTGGTGGCTGTCTGTAGAGTTAAAGTCAAATAATCATCAATGACGAATTTCAGCTTCAACTTTGATGGGGATGGAGGACATACGGTGATTTTGGTAGAATTTGACTTGTGATTGTATTCGAGAATGATATGTTATTTTAGCTGCCTGGCCCACAGATCTGAGGGTATTTTGGGCAATATGAAAAGATTGCTGGCTTATGTTGGACACGTGGCGAGGTGATTTTGTTGGGTATAAATGGACGGTTTGGATTCTCTTGTTGAGTTTGTTGTCGTTGGTGGGAGAAAAACCATCGGATATTCCAAGGATTCTTGTGGGATTATGCTCCAATCATAGAGTGTATTGTTAACATAATTAATTTAATGACTTCAACCAAACCGTTGAATTTGCGATTTGATTGGTCACCATTTCTGTGGAGACTCCAATCATGTCTTCATCCTGTGGAGGATCTTTGAAATAATTAAGTAGTGTGAAGAATTCTTCATCCTGTTGAAGTGGCAGATGACTGAAAGAAAATGACAAAGCAACAAGCTTTTTGATGACTGAAATAGTAATGGTTGCATGGAGGAGCAGCAGCCTTTGTGTGTGTGTGTGTAAAAGCTCAGGGTTGTGTAAAATAGTAATGGTGGAAAACACTACACTTGATAATTACACTATGTATATGATAAGTCCTCTGTAATACTCATGAAGCTCATCTAGTAATTTCTCTACAAAGGCACCTTCTGCAGAGTATATAGCAATGTGAATTAAGCACAATATCATCATTTATTGCTGTTATGTGCAATGCATGTTCTGGAAGTCTCTGGCAGAGTTGCTCAACCTTAATTGCCTGTCATTAGAGCATGTGCTTTCATTCTGTGTTTCGTATCTAGCTACATCTGCAACATATTCTTAAGATGAAAGTAGTTATCTTTACTCCTTGTCTTTGCTTTTGATATTCAAAACCGAAGAAATTTTGATGTTCCCATACCTCTAAATCATAACTCTGCATCTCTAATTTCTAATAACATGATCATCATGTTGTTAATCTTGGAAATTACGCAGACAAAGTACCTAGCTTTATATCATGAAAAAAGAGAGAGAAGAGAATGGTGAAAAGTAATTTATCTGCCTTTTGAAGCTATAAAGATGCATCTGACTTACTCTTTAGTTTGCAAGAGTAAAATCTTGAACTTGTCTTTCAATGTACAGTTATGATAAGTAACAAGCTAATTTGAAACTTCTTCAAATGTCGGTATTTACACTATCATTCCTTTGGTAATTAATTTACTAATGAAATTACTGATGGAAATGCTCCGTCGGTGAATTCTTCGTCGGTAATTTTTTGTCCGTCGATAAGTCCGTTGGTAATAAAAAAATTATTTTACCGATGAATTTACCAATGGAAAAAGCGTGCAAAAAAAATATTATTCGCTTCATTCTGTCGGTATTTCTCTTGGTAAGTCCGTATGTAATTCCGTCGGTAATTATTTAAAAATATATTTTTAAAAAATATATTTTACAAAGCTATAAAATAATTAAATTAATATAAATCAACACTCTATAATACTCAAAACACTTGAAAAAAAATAAAAGAAAATCAACTCAAACAAATTTGCAACAAATAAATAACA
>Ga0307515_10017973_pt1 | contig 12837 bp, 17 predicted proteins | sample 17_EM_MG_FD_194513 | JGI IMG/M metagenome (GOLD analysis project Ga0307515, IMG submission 194513) | Populus trichocarpa ectomycorrhiza microbial communities from riparian zone in the Pacific Northwest, United States - 17_EM | ecosystem: Host-associated > Plants > Roots > Unclassified | place... | reverse complement strand
CTTCATCGAATGTGGGAGTATGTATGGGGATGTTGCTTCCGATGTTCATGGGATCGGCGTGGGTGATAGGCGATTGATTTACACCCCGTGTACAGCTGGGGTCGCAAATGTTACCTTCCACATCACAAGAAGAATAAGGACCATACTCGAGCAGACGTTGTTGGGTGCGTATGGTTTCTGAGCCAGCATCAAAGGTAGATGGCGGCGAACGAGACGGATAATCCTGCTGGGGCATACCGCCGCCCGCCTGGCGGTTAGCACCCCGTGAGGCTGGATAACGACGGGACATGTTCCGATCTGGGTGTTGAACGTTGAGATCTTGAGATCTTTACAATGAGTGGACAAGAAACTAGGTGAGGGATTGGATGTTATCTTAGCGACTTTCATTCTCCGACCATCACGCGATCGCCATGTTATCTTTGGCCACGGAGGACGATGGGGTGGGGTTCTTCGTCGTCCGTCGGATGGAATATACATGTTTTCCGACCAGGCGTTCGCTTGTGTAGATCTTCTGTCCGCCACTCTGCAGCGATGATGTACGTTCGTCTAATGTTGTTTTGCCGCTCGTGCTCTCATCCAAGTGGGAGTCGGGGTGAGCACATCCCGGTTTGCTGCGCCTCTGAAAGCTTAAAACCAAAAGGTCCAACCGCAAGCTTCAGTGGCACTCATCCCCACCATGATTTTGGGGACGCAGTCAATGTGATCATTTGTACATATTGTATTGCTCGGTTCTGGCTGGTAGACTGCGGTCCCAGGGGAACTAGGCCGAAGCAGCAGTGGTCTCCCTTGTGACGCCAGTAACACCAGCAAGCCTCTTCAGCGTCGCGAACTCCTCCTTACCAGTGGCCTTGCAGAGAGCATAGAACTTGGAGTCCCGATCCGCCAAAAGGTTTGCCGGAGTGTCAAACTCAACAATCTTCCCGTCCTCGAGGAGCACAATCCGGTTGTAATCGATCACAGTACGCAGCCTGTGCGCGATCGTCAAGATCGTGCTTTCAGCGAACTGGCTGAGGTGGTTCCGGTAAGTATCACCAAGTTCAAGGTCGAACAAAGTCACTGACTGTCGGATAGTCTTTCCAATCAATTCGTCCGTAGCGTAATCAACGCTAGCGGTAGCCTGTGGGCAACCCGTCAGGACAATCCAGACCACATTGAACAATGACATTGTGTACCTCGTCCATGAGTAACACCTTGGATCTCTTCAAGATGGCCCGAGCCATACAAAGCAACTGCTTCTCTCTGTGCAGATGGTTCAGCGTACTTCATTAGGAAGAACAAGAAACCCACTTACCCAGTGGAGAAGTTATCGCCACCCTCTGATACTGGGGAATCGAGGTCACGGAAAACATTGGCGTTGACCGTAGCGACTGGATCTTCTTCCGAACTTGGGATAAGGTGGACACGGCGGAGCGCCTCGAACTGGGAAACTTTGAGCATCGCGCGGTCGTCAACCATAGACGATCACCTACAATATCTGGGTCCTCATACTCGTCGAAGACATCAAGGGTGGAACGGAGAGTTCCGCTAAGAATCGTAGGGTCCTCTGTGAAACGATTAAAGGAGTTCCCATCTACACAAATAAATGTACTAACGAGGGATGATCGCTGTGAAATTTATCAGCATTCATTGAGGGCGGGGGAAAGGAATTAAAACTCACTCAACCGACTTCGAAGATCCGTAAGGCCAACTTTGGACAGATCCACCCCATCAATGAAAATCTTCCCCTCAGTAGCCTCCACAAATCGGAAGAAAGATAACGCGAGTGTACTCTTTCCAGAACCAGTCCTTCCGAGGACACCGACCTATAGCACCGCGTTCCGTGAGTTCGAAATTCCCAGGTGTCCGGTTTGCTTACCTTCTCTCCGGGGTTAATCTCGAATGTAAGGCCATGAAGCACATTTGGCAACTCGGGCTATAAAAAAAGAGACTCGTCAGCGGCCACTTTTATTAGAGGGTTATGGCGGTGAAGGCATACAGAATACCGAATGACGAGGTCCTTGCATTCAATATGTCCGGTGGTAGGCCAAGATGCAGGAGGCCGCGGCTCGACGAACTCGGGAGGCTCACGTTCCAGTTCCGAGTATTCCTTGACACGCTCGACAGCGACCTTCAAGAGAGAGCGATGAGTGGGGGGAAGCACATAAGGATGGAATTGACGTCGCACCATCGCCTGCTCGAGGCCGACAAATCTTCGAACCATGAACAACAGATCAGTGGTGATTGTTGTAGCGAACGCCAAAGCGAAACCGGCAAGAGCCGCGTCCATGTACGAGAAAACTGCGATGAAGGCGACACACCCGATGGCGAAGCTGGAGAGAACATTGAAACGAGAAGAGATCCACCGGTTTACTGTGCAGCTGTGTGTTATGGTTCAAGCTATTGAGGACCGAATGATGGCGCTTACCTCCCCACATCCAGTAATACGGGTTGGAGTTCTGGTGGTGCTGTGAGTTACCGTACGGTGGTGGAGCAGAACTACAGCTCGTACCGTATCGACACATCGAAGCATGTCCCTCATGAATTTGGACGGTGCACCGAAAGCGCGCAAGACGCCGACTCCAGCAATGGTCTCTCCATACAAAGAGTACAGTGGAGAGCGGGTAACGGAGTCTGTTGCAAAGTCAACACCTTTTACCCCCGCAGAATGCCCATGCAACATACCCAATCGCCGCATATCTCGAGAAGTGTGTCCATAAACCTTTGCAACTTGGTAGTAGAGAACGCTGACCAGAAGAGTGACAACCACGAACGGCCAACCACCGACAACGCTGATAGCAGTGAACGTCGCAAAGGCAGACATCCCATACATAACGCTTCGGCCAAAGTGATCGGAAAGACTGCTGTCAATACCCTCGAAATCCTTTCCGAACCTATTAAGGAGCCGACCTCTCGAAACGGTGTCATGGAATCGGATCTTCGCGAAGAGAACGCATTCCAAAAGTCGCTTGTAAAGGGTAGCGGAGGCATGAATAGACCCTTGGTAGAGGATAAACCACCTCAGTGTCTCGAAAATCAAGTTGGCACCAGAGATGGCAGCATAGATGCTGATGTACCACATCGGACTCTTCGGGGCCTCGTTGTGCAATGTCGCACCAGTCCACTTCGTGATCCAGCCCTTCTCAGCAATAGGCCCAAGGGTGGCAAGAACGAGCGAACTGATCAAGATAACCCAATACCAGGTGCCACCGGCAGCACGGATATAAGTCAACCAAACGTCCTTGCCAATGCGACCAACGGCTCTCTTCTCTTCTTCGACAAGTTTCCTCGGGACCTTCTTATCTGGCTTGGGATCTGCGACAACGGTAGATGGAGTAGCCGAGCTCGTTTCGGAAGGTGTAACAGTGGTCGCCTCGATAGATTCCTCGACATCAGGAATCTTAGCTTCATCTTCCTCCTCTTGACTAGTGACAGCACCCGACTGGACCAAACCGTTGATAACGCCAGATGCAAAGAACGCTTCGCGGTCTCCCTGGAACTGGACGCGACCATTATCGAGAGCGACAATGTAACTGGCACCGGGAGCGCATAACTGGACGTGATGAGAGACGAGGATGACAGTGCGTCCCTCCATGAGTTCTCCGCGCAGGCACTTGGTAAAGAGGTGGTCGGCAGTGTGAGCGTCGACGGCGGATAACACGTCATCGAGGAACAAGACAGCGGCACGGGAATATACAGCCCGTGCGAGTGACACTATTGGCAAGTTAGCGATGCAGGCCAATGCAGGTCGTGATGACTCGTCGGTAAAACGAACCTCGAGCCTTTTGACCACCAGAAAGGTTAACACCTCGTTCGCCGATCTCTGCTTCGTCGCCATCCTCCAGAATCTTCAGGTCACTAATCAGGGCGCAAGTCTCCAAAGTCTTTTGGTACCGTTCCTCGACATAAGGAAGGTTGAAGAGGATATTATCTGGAACCATGATTTAGATCTACGGCAAAGACGGAGAGCTGTATGCACGAACCCTTGATTGAGGCGTTACGCAACCACGCGGTCTGGGGGACATACGCGCAAACATTTGGACGAACCCATTCATCCCGTGGCGGAATTTCACCTTGGAAGGAAGCGATCACATCTGGAGGGGACCTCGGACATAAGACTTGCCCTGTCAAGATATCCGCCTCTCCAAGAAGCGCTTTTCAAGAAACAACCTTAGCCACACCGAACAAACAGATGATGGGAAGATCCTTACATAAAAGGAGGAGAGTCTTGCCCGATCCTAACTTTCCACAAATGAGCGACAGTTCCCCTTGAGGGAAAGTAATACAAAGGTCCATTAAGATAAACTTGGTTCTGGGAGTAGAGGCGATAGAAGAGGTGTTGCTCGCGGAACGCGCGCGTTCCTGTGGCCAAGTCACAGTGGCATTTTGTAAGGCGATGGTGCTATCTTGCTCCTCGGCCGGAGGAACAGACGAGACCTCAGCGCCCATAAGATACTTCTCAATACGGCGCAGAGAGACAATACTCTGCGCTTCACGAGTTAGACGCTGGCAGCACATCCTAGAAGGAGCAATTTCGTACCTGCAACATATTGATCAACGTCTCCGGGATCGCGTTCAACGCAAATTTCATCTCGTCAAAGACTTTTCCAATCATCAGATGAATTACGCATATCAAGCGCTGCGAGGCGACTCACTAGCAACCTAGGATTGATCAATAACAGCTTTGGCCTCGGCTTCTGTTGATAGGAGACTTACCGATGTGAAAGCGACAGAGGGAGTGAGAGCTTGACCGCGGACGACAGTAAAGTGCCAAAAAGACACAAGGGTTACAAGAATAGGAGAGGCGCTCCAAATGGTGTTGAAAAGCACCTGAAAGTAAGAGTGAGCACACTGGTCCCATACTTTCCGGGCAAGCCGTTCACCTCGATGTAGTAGTTCTTCTTTTGGTACTTGAGCTCCTTCTGACGGACTTTATGAACGCGAGATTCAAAGCTACGCTCCCAAGCCATGAACTTGAGCATCCTGATTCCTCCAAGGATCTCATTCATCAACGATACCCTCTCGTCCCTCGCCTTCATGAGGTTGTCTTGGGCATTCACGATGACCACTCCAGCGAAGTGGTTCAACGGGAGGAATAGGCACGTCACGAGCAATCCGAACAGACAGGAGACACCGAGCAAGCTGAACAGGAAGATGGTTCCAACCACAAGCTCGACGGGGGCATCTGTAGGTGACTTAAGTTCCCAATCCTTCTCTCCTGCAGAAGGCAAACTCACCAACGAGAGTAAAAAAGTGCCAAGAGAAATCACTGACACGGTCGACATCGGTAGTCATGAGGGTCATAATCTGCGACTTCGAAGAGAAATCATCTTCGCCCTTCTTTTCGGCATCCCCTTCAGGGACCCGTCCGTCGGTCTTGTCTCCCGCTGGGCTATTTGACCCTGTGGAAGCGAGATCCTTTCGGACCAGCGTCTTGACAAACAAGATGGAATTGAGTTGCACACGCAACCTGACCTGGAGGGTTGTGGTACTGATGGACCAAAGTTGACCGGTTGCTGAAGGATAGTGTTAATCGTTCGAGCCTGGATAGATCTGGGGAACAGACACCAACCCAAAGTCTGGATCACGCCGCTAACGAAAAGACCCAAGGCAAATACAATACCCCACCCTCTGTGCAGCCTCTCAGGGTCTTCCTCCAGGTAGGCGACCAGGCGTTTCAAGAAAAACGCAGGGACGTAGAACAATACAGCGGCGAAGGCGGCCAAAGAAGCTTGCAAGAGGATGACGAATAAATTCAACTTGAACAGACGGATTCCGACCTGCCAGCCTGAACCAGGTTTGGGCTTCCAGCCGAGAAAAACAGGCTTGATGTTTTTCATGGCACCCCTCATCCTCCGGAACAGGTGGGTCGCGCGCATGTCAAACGACACGATCGGTAAATCACCGATTTCAAGACTTTCTGTGGTATAACCAAGCATAACAACCTTAATTGAATCGGTGAGCAACATTGATTGTATTTCTCCGTGTATGAGAGTACCTTCGTGGTATAGGAGAAGAAGAGTGTTCCAAGGATGGAGTCGTTAACGATTCCGCAGACATTGTCCCTGTACCTGCTGGTAATCGAAGCGACAGTCTTTTCCGAGTAGATTTGTTCGGGAGGAAAGTGCATGGCAGGGCCACGGGGAGTGCTGAGACTGATGGCGCATGCGACCGCATAAAGACCTACAGCGGCGTAACACAAGCCCCATGAAACGGCATCTTCCGCTTGGCCCGAGATAGTGATTTCGGATGAAGGGAAAATCGCGATCGAACCGAACACGAGAGTTGCGATCGTCGTGATAGCGCCAATGTGAACAACTTGGGTAAAGTGCACGTCGGGAATGTCATCGTTGAGGGTAAAAATTGTGACAGTGATCAGGTACAATGCGGTGAAAGAGTTTAGGGTGGGAACGATAGCGTCCTTGGGTTCGAGCGTCGCAACCGACCATCCGAGCGAGACCGTTTGGAGAATGAGGATAGCGATGAAGTCGAGGAGAAGAACTAACTTGACGCGGCGAATCTATGCTCGCGGAAATGAAATGAGAAACACGCGTCTCTGGTCAAGAAGAGCGGAGGGGTTCATACCCGTGACCAAAACTGAGGACCGTTAATCGGTTCACCCGGCGCGACATCTTCGGGAGTTGTGACATTGAACGGATCGTACTCTTCTTCGCCTTCGGGACCTTCGAGTTTGATATTTCCCTCCCGTTTTGAGGTAGCGAGATTGACTGTGGCGCTTATTGCAGCGGCGACGGCCAAAGTTATGGACGCTGGAAGTTGGTAGTCTGGCATGACCGCCGGTGGGTTTTTGGGAGAGTGACGGAAGAAGTTTCCTTGCTTGCTCGGCTACTTATGATGGAGGAGGGCGGCTAAGAGTCAGGGGGGTTGGAGCGGGAGTCAAGAGATAACTCGATAACGAGTTCCCAAGCACTGAGTACCCCCGCGTCGCCCGGAGCCCTCTGAAATGCAACAAACCAACAAACATCATGCCGAAACGGAAGAAGAGTCATTGGGGGAAAGTTCTCTCGCCGGTCCGCTGATCCGACACTCAGTCGTCCGCAACCTCAAACTCGAGAGGGACTGGGGATATCGATGAGTCTGGCCTTACTTACGTGGAAAAAAGCGGCACACTTAACTTTTATGGTTTGCGATCTATGGCGCGGTCAAGGTGCCTGGAGCTATCATCACAACGACGTCCGTACGCCGCGAGGCTGCTTCCTACTAATATATATCTCCCTCGGCTGGTCCCTATACATGTACCACCCACCCTCTCCCGTAGGGTCATCCATCTACCGGTGCAGGTTGTTCCCCAACCACCACAATGGCAGCAAACGCCGTCGGAGGGACCTCAGTGACGATCATATTCACATTAATCATCTCCTTGTTCGGTTTCTTCGCGGCGGTAACCTGTGTTTCTATCGGCTATTACAAGCGCGGGTCGATGCGCCTTCAACACTTGGAACAGATTCAGCCGAGTATCGAAGGTCGCGAGACCACCGTCCTCTACGGAACCCACTGGTCAGAGATGCCCGTAATGTGGGAAGTACGGGCCGACGAATATCCAAAACCCACTTCAAAATGGGAAGACCTCCTGGTACGTCCTCGCTTTGCGGCTTCATCTGTTCCCATCCATTCTTGACCGATTCAATCCGTAACTTCACCACAGCCTCTCAACATGACATACCATCACGATCGACGTCAACGTTCAACGAGTCGCACGCCGTTTCGCTAGAGTCTGGTTCTACCTGCCCCGCGAAGCAGAGGCACGGAGTGGAGATCCCTCAGTAGGCCCACCGAGGTCCAGTTGCGACCAAGGTACTCCAACGATAGACCACAGTCCAACCCGACTACCACAGACTGCAACGTTTCCGTTTTCGTTGCCATGCCTGCCCCCCGCAAACGCCTTACAGCCGAGTTCGGTGGCGAACTCGCTATCGGGACGGCGGGGGTCGTGTATCGCCATCCCGAACGGACTCATTCCTAGTCTCTACTACTGCATTTTGTAAATGTTTTCATTGTTGTCGTCTCACTTCATCCATCTTCTGTCCTCTGTGTTGTCCATGTCCCCTTCCGACCAAGGTTGAGGTCATTTTGTTACCCTTATCATAACCGGTCCTTTCCCATACCCGTTGCTTTAACTTATTTTTATGACGTTTAAACTATATAAACACTTTAAATCTCTCCACCCGAATCACACCAAAGTCGTATACAAAAGGAGTGGAATTCCAGGTATTTACGACACGCGACTTAAGCGAAGCTCGGAAGAGCGAGAGGATAACGTGCAAAAGCGGACGATGCGGAGAAATCAGAAAACAGCCTTGGCAACATCGTTCCAGATGGCGAATGGGTTGTTAACGTTATCCTTGGTCAAAGCCAGGCGAACATCGGCGGGGTGATCCTGCCATTCCTCGGGCTCCTCTGGTTTCCAGATACCGAAACCGAGCCTCCAGGTTATACCCACGACAGAGTTGGTAAGGAAGTCAGGAGGGGATAAGGGGTGTCCCTTCAACTTGGTTGACTTGATCTCGGAGTTGATGGTAGCGAAGTTGGTCGACTGTCCCCCAACGATACCGCAATATTGCTGTCTCACAGTGTTGCGGCCACCAAATACAGCGGTCTTGGTGCCCTCTAGTTTGTTCATAGTAATCTGGGCCAACTTGTTCAAAAGCGCTTCCCAGTCCATGAGAAGAAGAAAAACTTACAGAGAACAAGGAACAGGAAGACGCGCAACGACCATTACCAACGATAACAACCTTCTTGGGGTCGAACAACGCCTCGGTAGGGGGATCAAAAGAGAAGGGCTGGCACTCTTGGCCCAACTTCTGACCAAAGAAATCCTCACGGCGGTTGATAACCTTCCTGATAGGGTCCTTAAGCCAGTCGTAGTTCTCTGGGAAGATGGTGTTGTTGTCAAAGGCCCAGTTGATGGGGTTATACAACAGCTGAAAGTTAGAATCCGCGCCGTCAGCGATGGCAGCGGTGATGGCTCGCGCGAGAGGCTGAGCACGAGCTTCGGTGTAAAGACCGGCCTGGGGTTCTGTAGTATTTTTAGCACCGGCGATGATTCGGTGAAGCCAATGGGCAATGCAAACAAATCCACCACCATTGTTGGTGACATCAATGATGAGTTGTTCGGCGCCAGCCTCCTTGAGGTTCTGCAGACCTGTAAGGAGGTTTTGCTGGAATTCAGTGAACGAGGCGGCACTGAAGCTGCCAAGAGCCAAAACGCCAGTCTGAGTCTCGTTCACGTAGTAGAACTGGGCGACTGAGTAGCTTCCACCCAATGGTGGCGAGGTGGGGACAAGTTCAGGAGGAAGGGCGACATTGGACGGGGGAGTATCATCGAGAATGATGTTGAGGGGGTGCTTGCGGGTATCGACAGGAGAGATCTTTAGCTGCTGCTGAACGCGGCCGGTGCTGTCCTCAACGGTAGGGGGAGAAGGGTAGTAGTCGACTCCGTTGGTACTTGCGGTGGCCTTGCAGTTGTTAGTACGGAAAGAGGTGCTGTCAGTCCAAGCCACGGCCGACGTAGAAATGCGAGAACGGAATGGGATCTGGGGGGTACAAAGCGCGATGAGCCTCAGGTGAATCCCGGCAAGAGTTCAAAATTGCCTACGGTGAAAGTCTCTGGGAGAATCTTCCCCTCACGCAAGACCGTCAACTTGACGGAGTCACTGAGGGGGAGGGACTGGCTGGCGAACTGCCCCAAAATGTAGTTCCATCCGTTCGAGGCACGTTGGTAAGACGAAAAGAAGCTGCAAGAGTGTTACTTTTTTGCACCGGTTCCAACTCGAAAATGAACCTACGAGTTCTGGCGGGTTCCCAAGCCCTGATAACTACCAGCGATGGCGGCGTTCTCATCAACAGTCATGCACGGGGGCTTACCATCGATCAAGAGGACTTTGGCACCGTTGAGCTAAATCACCAGTGTTGTGAGTTTCAAGAAGCAGAAATGTGGCCACGCTCACGTACCGATTCGAGATTGCCCTTTAGAGATCCGGGGAGAGCATTCTGCCAGAAATCGATTTGGTCGGGGAATTCAGCCTTGGAGACATTGAAAGACTCGGGGGCGATGTGGACGTGTTGGAAACCAAGTTTGTCCGTAAGGTAGACAAGGGGCAAAGGAATGAAATTGCCATAGAGACCTTGCGCGAGAAACACGCCAGTGAGACGTGGGTCGAGAGCGGAGTTAACAGGGATACCGGCATACCGTCGTAACAGTAGTTGATATAGGCGACATGGCCGTCGTTCAACCTCTTGAATGAACGCGAAATGTCGATATGGAAGTCGAGATCATTCTTGTACTCGGTCTTGTTGATACGCTGGAGGTCGCGGATGATATCCTCATGAACGTCGGCCGTGAATGGTTCGGGGGCCTCGATCTGGTAGTTGGTGGATGTGTGGAAGTCAAGGATCCTACTGGAAGCGGTGACGATCTGATATTTATAGAAGAGGTCACTATGGAAAGAAGAAACAGATTGTAATTGTCACCCACGTTCGCCTTTTCGACTGGGTCGACCTGGAAAGAAGTGAGGCAAGCGCGAACATCAGATGGAGCGACCCATTTTTGGCCAGCGATGGCGGCGCAGGGATCAGGTGCTCGTGAGTCCTTGATGCTGGGCAAGGCGAAGCCCGGTAAAGCAGAAAGAGCGAAGATAAGACTGACGAGTGAAGCGAGCGAACGAGCAAACATATTTCCGCTGACCAACTGGCTTTGGTCATGAGTGATAATTTGAAATTGGTTCCTTCGTGAGGGTAAGCATCAGTTGCGCCTCTCCCACAGCAAGAACATCGGAATAGATATGCGGAGATACTTAACACAGGGCGCGGTTAGGCGTCCATGACTAACGGGAATTGTGCAGAAAGGTAATTCTTCTCGTAAAACCTTTATCCTGAATGTTGCGAAAGGCAGGCAGTCGGGATGTTATGGACGTCGAGTTTCACCACATTCCAGGTCGTTGAGTACCACGCTCGGCATCATGCCTAAGACTGCCCCAGAATGTTGTGTCAAACTCTAGGTATGCGTTTTTGTATTGTCGGAGAGGGTCGTGTTTACGCCCCTGTCCGCCGGGTGGAATTTCTTCACTCGACGAGGAAAACTTCGAATTGTGCGGTTTGATGTAATTTCCTCCCAGAGTCCCGTTATTACATTGGACCCTATTGTGCCTCCTTCCGGTACATGTTTTCAAATTGTGTGCGGTGCGGTTTATAAAAACGCAGGAAGATTCGCTTGCCAGTGGGAATTCCGCGCGGAATCAAAAAATTCCAACTGCTTCGATCGCGGCTGACCGGGACCGAGGACATGGATTGTCGCGTCTTGACCGCTGTGCGGTCTGCAGTTCTTCCACCTAGCTGGGTTGACTGATGGAAAAACTCTGCTCGCATGGAGTACGTGAACTACTTACATTAAGTATTATTAACTATGTCCTTGTGGTCCCCATCAAAGGTGCATACGACAGGCCTTCTTTTCCTTGACACTTGTATATCTTGTGCGCACGATTCTGGCTTCTACGGCTCTTACGACGCCGGTATTAGTCCCTCATGCTCCCTGTCGTCGTATTCGGCAGTTTCCCGGTTTACGTCCCTTGGTTGGTCTTCTCCTCGCTCCTGAACCACTCAAATAACGCTCGTGTAGTACAATGAGCATCCCTTCGTCTTCGCGCGACTCAGTGAGCCATGGTTGCCGTCCTCGTCTCGTCCGTCCTGGTCTGCCTTACGGCCCTAGTTGCCGTCGACGCTTTTCCCGTCAAACGCGCTTGTGGTATCCCGGACTTTGTCCTCAAATACGCTCCTTTATCATACCTCCACTCGAGTGAACAATATTGGCCATCGGATATTGCCGCCTTTCTCCCCAGGGTAATCCCACAAGTTGACTTCAAAACCGTGGGCGAAACACCAACTCTCCAAACCCTATCCACACTCGCCAGCAACGTCGCTCTTACCTCCGTCGAAGACATCCTCCTCCACAACACCGAGTTCTTCAAATCGACCGTTGGCAAACCGGAAAATGGTGTCAGCGGTGCACCTGGAACCATCATCGTCGTAGAGAAACCTGGAGGAATCACAGATGCCTTTCACTTCGGCTTCTTCGCTTGGAATTACGGTAATGCGTGAGTACTATAATCGGTTCTTACCTCCAACTCTACAACTGACCGGCATCAAGTGTCCTCGGCGCGCGGTTCGGCAATCATGTTGGGGACTGGGAGCACACTATGGTTCGGTTCATCGACGGCGTTCCCGACACCGTCTACTATTCTGCCCACTCTGGTGGCTCCGCTTACAAATACTCTGCCGTAGAGAAGAGTGGAGATCACCCTATCTCCTACATCGCGATCGGCACCCACGCCAACTACGCGGTATGTCCCCATTTATGTCAACAGTCATAATACCATCTCATCGGTGATTACGGACGCCAAGAAACCGGGTGATCACGAATACAGTTTACCACTCGGTCTTTTGAAGGACCGGACGGATAATGGCCCCATGTGGGACATCACCAAGAACTTTCGAGGCTTCTGCTACTCAGACGGTGCAATCGACGCTGCGCCCGGCGCCGGAACCGGAGGAGATCTTCAGCCAACGGAGGGTACCAGTTGGCTCAATTTCGCTGGCCTGTGGGGCGACAGAAAGTGGCCAACCAACAAGTTCGGACAGTACTGCTTAGGCGACGAATGCCATATCGGTGATGGTCCAACCGGTAAGCACCCCACTCGTGCTGGTACCTTTCGCGAGCCATTCATGCATCATCGCTCACCCGGTTCACCCGATAGGTCCGCTGTTTAAAAACCTGGGACGCACCGCCCCATGTCAGGACGAAAACTCGTGTAATGTCCAAACCACTCTTTGATAAGTTCTCCCTCT
>Ga0307515_10017971_pt1 | contig 12837 bp, 10 predicted proteins | sample 17_EM_MG_FD_194513 | JGI IMG/M metagenome (GOLD analysis project Ga0307515, IMG submission 194513) | Populus trichocarpa ectomycorrhiza microbial communities from riparian zone in the Pacific Northwest, United States - 17_EM | ecosystem: Host-associated > Plants > Roots > Unclassified | place... | reverse complement strand
ACTATTGACTTTTGGATATTGTTTTTTTTTTATGTCAACCTCTAATCTCAAGGGTATCGTTCCTTAAAACCACTGGCCGGTTTCCTGATCTTCCAGCAGCGCTTCTCGTGCTACTGGGCCAGATATCTGCCGAGTCTTGACCATCCCCTACTGAAGAAAAAACGCAAAACGTGCGATCGGCCATCCCATCTCGCAGTCCCACGCTATCCAGAGCGAGAACGGACATGTATAACTCTCGTTTCTTTTCTTTTGATGTTCGGCACTTATATTATACATGCCCCGTACGTTTTATGGAATCAGCACTTATCACATCTTTTATTTAGCTTCAATAGTATAAAAAAAAAGTACGGTTAAAATTATATTTAAAAAAAAATATTTTTTTTTATTTTTTTATTTTTATATCAAAAATAATTTTTTAAAAATAAAAAAAATATTATTTTAATTCATTTCCAAAAAAAAAAACTTTAAACTGTCACTAATACAACACTTCCCAACACTTCTAAATATCAATAGCATTATTATTAAACTAGAATGATCCCTAAATAACGCTAGGATTATTATTAAACTAGAATTAATGATTTCGATTGGGTAATTAGTTGATTTTTAAATCTAATATGAAATGAGTTTTATTTCAAATATATTTAAAGTTTGATTCAATAAAATTTGACTCGTATAACTCTCCACCAAGTAAACTCCTAGGATCTTTATTTATTTATTTTTCTTATCTAAAATGATGCTATTGTTTCGAAATTCACCTAACAAATTCCCAATCTCGAATTAAATAAAATCTTGGACCAAGTCTATAAATACACAGTGTGGTTTGTTATGCAGTGGAGAAACCAGAGGGATTGATTATAGCAGTTTGGCTGCGCCTTTCATATATATATATTCTCCATGCAATCGTTCTTCTTCAGAAACCTTTTTGCTTCTTCAAGCATCTGACCAATAAACACCGGCAAGTTCATTAATTGATCTCTTTCAACTTTTTTCTTTCACACGGCATCGATTCTCCTTTGCCCCCAACAACAACCCACTCCGTGTCTTCCACGATCTCGCCCGTAAACTATCGCTTTTTTTGCTCTCTCTATATATTCTCTCATCTCTGTCGCTTTCTTGAACGAAGAAGACGATATGGGCGGGGTGTTTTCAGATGCCCAGTCTAAGCAAGGATGTTATGGCCGTGGAAGGAGCAGTCAACCAAAGGGTTCCAGATTCGAGAAAAAAGAATCTATCAAGCAGAAATATCGTTTCATCCCTGATAATTTTTCTTCCCTGGAACAGGCATGTATTATCCTCCTTGGTTAATTATTTTATTTCTTTTCGTTTAAAGCCCTGGGGGTGTTTTTCTTTTGGAATGAATAACTGTATGAATAGACTATGAAAGGATTTTTTTTCCTTAGAAATTAAAGGAATAAGGATATTTCTTTTAGTGGTTTCTTTACAACAACTCAATAACTAATTTGTTTGGTTTGTTGTTGTGATTTCAGGGCATGTTTGCAAGTGTACATTTTATAGAGATTATTTTTCTAAATGTTTTTTATTTCAAAATATATTAAAATATTTTTTAAAATTTTTTTAAGTATGATATCAAAATGATAAAATATATTAAATTAATATTTTTTTATTTTATTTTAAAATACAGGATTGAATCACAATAACAAATATGCCTTTAGAGCATCTCGGAGGCAAAAAAAAATAAAAAAATCAATTTTAAAAAAAGTATTCTTTTTAACTTTTTTTTTCTAATGATAAAAGAGAAGTCAAAATGATTTTTTTTATTTAAAAAAAATACTATTCATGCATATTTCTTAAAAAAACAAAAACTAATAAAGTGGTATCAATCAAACAATAAATTAATTAAATACAACTATGTGAAAAAAATATAATTTCAAACCCCAAGACAAAGTGAAGCAATTCTTTCTTTTTTTTTCAATACAAAAAAGAACCATGTTTATACCATTTAAAATGCCATATTAATATTTATATTGTTTTGGAGATGCTCTTAGTCAATTTGCCTAATTTAAGGGATCTTCTTGTCAATTTGCGCACTCCTTTCCAAGATCAGGGGTCTTCGCTAATATAAAACAATATTTTATATTTTATATTTAAAAAAACAAAAACATGTTCATTTATTTTGTTTTATAAAAAATAAATATTACAATTATTTTTTATAAAAAATTAAAAACCATAATATATAAAAATCATCTTCATATTTTTTATTCCATACATGATATTCATCTTATTTTATTTAAATCTGAAATTATTATGAAAAAATAATATTATTAACTTAAAAAAATATTTATATTATGTTCATAATAATAAACAAAATTAAAATACTAACTAAATATAAAAATATAAATAAAAAAATTAATCTTTTACATGGCTTGCTAAATAGTGTTTTTATATTAAAGAAAAAAATACTATTAATTTATAAAAAAAGCTTTAAAATACAGTTTTCATATTTAGTATAGATTTAAAAAATTTTAAAAGTAATTTTTTATAATGTTTTTCTACTTTCATGGACAAAAAAGATATTGTATTTAAGCAAAAATATAATATTTTTTCTTACTAAAAGTTTTCAAAATTGAAATATTATTTCATTTTTTAACAGTTTTATTTCCATTTTTAAATTCAAATGCTTCTATTACGGAGCACCTTAGTAAAAGTATTAAAATTCTCCTATAGAAAAGGAGAAAAAAAAAGTATAAATAAGTTTGTTTAAAGTGATTATTGTAAAAAAATATTTTTTTTTATTTTAACTAATCTTTTTGTATTTTAAAATTATTTTGATATGTTGATATCAAAAATAAATTTTTAAAAATTAAAAAATATTATTTAAATATATTTTTAAATAAAAAATATTTTAAAAAATAAAAAATATTAAACATGCTTTGTAGTTTTGACATGATACTTTAACTTTTTATTTATTTCCCGATAAACAAAGTCAGGAACATTCTAGGAATAAGCTTATGGTAAATGGGTTCACGCAATAACTTCTCCTGCATCATGAGATCCTGAGCTGGATTTTTTTTATTGTTTAAAAATATAATGAATGTTTTTTAAAATATTTTTTAGAAGTTATTTATTTCTAATATTAATATATTAAAATAATAAAAAATTAATTTTAAGCTATTTTTTTTTTTAATAAATAATTTTTAAAACACGGATGGACAGTTGAAAAAAGAAAGAAATGAAAGTAAAAAAATGCGGTCTCGTGATCCATCATCCACGTGGGTCACGAGAGTTCTGATTGATCAAAGCAACGGTTGGAGTCCCAATTTGTGCTTTTGTCGTCTGTTCACGAAACGCAACAGCGAATGATTAATGGATGTCCATGATCTTGGTCAACAATGCCTCCTGTTTATTTACATACATTACTGTTTTTATCACTCTGCCTTGCACACTGGCTAGTGTGGAAATCATTTACCGGCAACACCACGTCTTTCCAAATTCCAATTACAGAAATTTGTCGCTTCATTCAGTGTAGGAATCACAATGGCTACTTAGTCGAGTTCTCGCAATCTACTAACATGCTTTTCCATTTTACAGGTTACAACTGCCCTGAGGGAAGCTGGCCTGGAATCATCAAATCTCATTGTTGGAATTGATTTCACTAAAAGCAATGAATGGACAGGTATGTGCAAGTGAAGTGATCATATTGCCCACGATTTTGCACTACAAACATTGTGTATTACTTTATCAGTTATTCAGGAATTTGGAATCGAGAGTTCCATGAAGTGGAATTAAGAGTGAAAAGATGAAAAACCGACCTTTAGAAACTTTAGGAATGGAACGGTTATAACATGGCTATTTAAAGCAGACGCTGTTGCTTGTGTTCCTTTGAACTGGTTTATGTCTTGATTCATCTCTCATGGATGCCACTGTGTTGATTTTCATTTTAAAGGCAAGGTCACGTTCAATAATCGTTGTCTTCATGTCATTGGAGACACACCTAATCCATATGAGAAAGCCATCTCTATTATTGGAAACACTATGGCTCCCTTTGATGAAGACAACTTGATTCCCTGTTTTGGCTTTGGTGATGGTAAGTCCCGTCCCTGGAACTTGAATTCTAACAATGTCGTTCCAGTTTTGCTCCTAATGGTTCAACTGTTGAATTGATTTTTTTCTATTTGTTCACATAGCCACCACTCATGATCAAGAGGTGTTTAGCTTTCACGGTGATCATTCACCTTGCCATGGTTTTGAGGAAGTATTGACATGCTACAAAAAGATTGTTCCAAACTTGCGACTTGCAGGTTTGTTCTTTGTTTATTTGAAGCTGGAATTTGGTTTTCTTAAGGAGAGTCATAGTTAAACATTACACCTATAAAGATTTTTGTCTTTTGTTTATTTCAAGACTCACATAAATCTTCACAGATGTATGTTATTGTTTCAAGGGCCAACTTCGTACGGACCAGTGATTGAGGCTGCCATAGACATTGTTCAAAAAAGTAAAGGCCAATATCATGTATTGATCATCATTGCAGATGGCCAGGTTTGAGTTCAAAGATCTCTCTGCGTGCTTGCATTTGTTTGTTTCTGTATGTTTGGATGCATTTATAATTTAAGTAATGTTCTCCTTTATTGTGAAGGTCACAAGAAGTGACAATTCAAGTGATAGAGAACTGAGTCCACAAGAAGAGCAAACAATCAAGGCAATTGTTGACGCAAGGTTGAGCCTTAAAGATATATGCATATTATTTAATCACATGCTTAGACTTGTTTGAATTTAGCGGGTTGGGTGCCAGCCTTTTCACGTTTATTGTTATGGTGGTTCTGAAAAAGCTTGTTAGCCATTGGATTTTAACAATGCCTGAAAATGGTGTTTATACTGAAATGTATACCCTTTTTTATTCTTTATGAAAAGCGATTACTATGCATTACTATATGTGACCTCATGATATTCTTAACCAGTTCATATCCACTGTCAATAATTCTTGTTGGAGTTGGTGATGGACCTTGGGAAGACATGAAGAGATTTGATGATAAAATCCCAGATCGTAAATTTGACAATTTTCAGGTATTCTGATAACAGTATTAATGTTTGGTTTGATGCAGTTTGATATTCTTCTTTAATCCAACATGCATTCTTGCACTTTATGTTATGAACATGTTTTCTTATTGTCTACAGTTCGTTAATTTCACTGAAATTATGGCAAAAAAGGCAACGCTCTCAGAGAAAGAAGCGGCTTTTGCTTTAACTGCCCTGATGGAGATTCCTTTCCAGTATAAAGCAGCCGTTGAGTTTGGTGTCATTGGGTAGGTTTTGTAAACTTCTTAGTTCACTGTTCCATTTTTTACCAGAACTGCATTGCCAGCATTCGAAAATGCTTTGAGAATTTAAAAACAAAGAAGTGCATTCTAGCAGTGAAGCTAGCTCTAAAACTGGTCAGCAATGATTAGTTTTGAATACGGGAAAGGATTAAAATGGCTGGTTTAAACAGATATATAAGGATTTCCATATTTCTATGTTTCCCGGCATTGTTATTGCATAGACCGCTTTGTTCTGCATGCCATCCATTTGGGTTTTACGTGTTTGCTCATTTATACTAATGGCTTTTGGAGAAAAGATGTTCCACGGGAAGAGCAAAGAAAATAGTACCACGCCCTCCTCCAGTGCCGTATTCAAGTCGTTCAGTACAATGTCGTGAACCAACCAATGTTTCTTCTCCAGTCTTGGATGAAAGAACCCAGGTTTGACAATAATTTTTTGTGTAATTTTGTCTTTCTTTCTGGAATGCTATTTCTCGTCAATAATTTATAGCTTTCTAAATAATTGTTTTTCTATCTTCCAATTTGAACACAGGCCTGCCCTATTTGCCTGACTGATGGAAAGGACTTGGCCTTTGGCTGTGGGCACATGGTGAGTTGCTCCCTAAACATTGCCTGCTTTGGTTTTCTTAACCCTTTTGCTATGATACTAATAAAAATGGTTGGTTGTAGACTTGTAGAGACTGTGGATCAATAGTATCTAACTGTCCCATATGCCGCCAGCCAATCACCAGCAGAATGAAGCTGTTTTCTTAACGACAGGATGAAGGAAAATTGTATTTTGAACCTTACATATGTGGCTCTCTTGCTCTCTTGTCTTGACTGTTTGTGTATGTTCCAGTGTGAAGTCAGACAGATTTCTGTTTCTTAAATTGATGTACAATGCTTGTTAGAACTTCTGTTTACCGATTAATTTAGAGTTTAAGACGTGCAATAATCTTGCTCAGCAATAATGATTAGCATATATTATGTCTGGATAAATTGTTAATTGAACTAGGTATATAGCGTCAATTAATATCATGGTTCGGCGTTATCTGGGAAGCGATTTGCCAGTCAAAAGCCACCACTGCACTGCTTTTAACCTCCTCAAGTCCAATCCTGGGGTTGGGATAGCGCCCGGTCATACTAACCAACCGCAAGTTCAAGGGGTCCCTGGGGCTTTGAAAAATCCAGCCTAAGTTATGAATGTGCCCAAATGCTTTTAGTCTAGGTCATATGAATTTGTGTTTCAATCTGCATCCTTGCCAGCATCAAACCAAAAAATTGACAGGAACAGGTAGAAGCAATGTGAGAAATCCATCAATGAGTTTACTTTTGTTCCGATGCAATTTACTGCACCCTGGCTGCTTGAATACAAGTTATCCGCCAATAAAAACTTAAAAATGATGTTCTCGTGCATGAAACATGTCACTTCCTTCCAAATCTCGTATGCGAGGCCCGAAATCAAGCCCAGGCACTAACACCATCATCCTCCATGAACTACCAAGAAACTGCTAATTGCAGAGAAGCATTTGGAGTGAGGAAGCAAATCCAAAGCAAATTAGAGACAATATGATATGAAATTCGTTGTCATTTCCAGCGGGTATAAGAAAAACCTACTTACCCAGAAATATTCCAAATAAAACACAGGCCAAAAGTTTTTGCGTAGTAAGACAAAAAAACAATGCTTTCCATTTCTTGTCCAGCCATGACATTAACATATCAAATATAGAAAGTGCTCCATCAGCAAGAACCATCAACTAATCTACTTCTTTTGTTTGTTATCAAGTTTCTGCTCGTCAGCTTGGGTGTTATCCAGCTTGGGTATTGGCTGAATTCTCAAATGTGGGTTTCTTGTCAATGTCTCCCCTCTTAAAGCAGCTACATAGCGATCGTTTGTATCCTCTTTCCGCTGCAGCTCCCCAAGGTATTCTGCCAGTCTCTCCCGATTAACTTTACCCATCATCTGATCGAGAAATTCAAGCAAGAAAAATCTGTCAGCATGCATTTCCATTCGAAGATGGGAAATGCTTTCAACATTGACTGTAGAATTGAACGCCGTTAATTAACATAATACGAACTAGTTCAATACTGAAACCAGTTAAAATCAAGTCCGAACATACAAATTTATATCTGAAAAGAATAAGTCTAACATAGCTTAAATCAAAGAAAAAGTTTAAGATTGTTTAACCATGATCCAAGATTGCAGGGCAATAAACCTCTAGAACACGAGACAGAGATTAAAGAGGAACAAACCTACGCATATATGACAGTTACCATGCACTTATATTCCTGTGATTTCCAAAAGATGATCTGCGCTAAAGAATTTACCATAGAATATCAGAGAAGGAAACGGGATTTTTGTGCCCTTGGTTTCAACATTCATTTATTGTGAAATCCATTTGCCAAGATGAAAGGTTGGGCATCTGTCAACTATTAGTTACCTCCCCAATCCAATGACTATTTTGCAACTTTATGCTAATTGGAGTAGGCAGGTACCCTGAGAAGCTTTACCCTTCCGTTCTTCTTCTTGTTGTCTACAAAAAAAAGGTTATCATGCTTTTCTTAATACCTAAGAACACACTCCACGTCCTTCGGTATACGCATTTCCAGTGGATTCTCCTCTATTTTTCGTCACTAATATGCTTATAAACACTACAATCATGTGTCTGGGCATCAGAATCAAATTCTAGAATTTTTTTTTTAAAGAGTTCCAATCACAGAAGGTAGGCAATTCCTAAAAATCTTTAGATCAAAGGAAAAAATACATGTGGTTTACACTAATATTAAAAAAAAAAAAAACGTACAAGGGAATCGGGACGGGCGTTCTGGCGGAGGCGAGCTTCAAGCTCAGGGTTGCGGGAGTTGGTGGTCTGCATCACGAAATACCCGATCACACCTGGAACGACACCGCATACTGTAGCGAATGCAAAGAAGAATGGCTTTGAGTCTCTTGTCTTCCTCACTATCCACCTCCATGCCTCGCTCTTCTCCCACAGGATCGACATCTTTGATCTTCCCTCAACGACCTGAACAGGGTGAAGCAAAGATTAACAATAACAGCCGATTCTATCTAGCGCTGGCTGGCCCTTGCAGTTAGCCGCAAGTATAGAGAGGCCCAAACATTAATGAAGCCCAATGTATTTTGGGCCAATGGTATCTCGAGACCTTTTCTCGGTATTGTCGGGCACTGTGGAATGGCCATCAAATTTAGGGCCAAGATTGTTGGAAGGTAAAAACGCTTTTGGGCTAACCCATGTGTTGAAAACTGCTTAAATAAAAGACATTGGTGGAAAATGATGAGAATAAAAGGTTTGGGATATTGTTCAAGAAAAGAAAAGGGAAATATATATATGAGACCGAAATTAATTAGCCAGTCTGCTCCATTGTTGGCTTCCCGGCACGCATGTTGAATCCAAACATCCCATTCTCTAGATATATATTCTCTTGCCTTGGTGATTAAGGCAGAGTTTGCATCTGCTTTCACATGATCTTTTGAGATTAGTGCAGCAACCAATGCAGAATCCGTCTCTCCCATTGACCATGCCAGCTCTAGACCAGTAACTACTGCCCACAGTTCTGCTTTGAAAGAAGTGCGCAAGCCAGCGTTGATCGCAAAACCCTTGAGTCAAGAGCCAAGGCTATCTCTAATCAGACCTCCTGCTCCTGCCACACCCGGATTACCTTTACCACACCCATCCTCGTTTAACTTCATCCACTCTATTGGAGGACATTACTCCCAGCCCACCAGTTTAACTTCCTTAATTAGGTTTATATATGTGAACTACAATCCGCGAAGTCAATTGTCCTCTGTGAGTAACCAGCCAAGCTATGGATATGCTTTATATATGGTGTTCGCAGCTGTGGTGCTGCCTTCCCCTGATTACGTTTTCGTTTCCAGATGTTCCATAAAGCACACCCAATTAATAACAATGCCCATGCATAACCATTCCTATCAATCCCACTGTCAGCTAGGTTATATATTAATCAACCACGGTATCAGACCTGAGTCAAAGAAACTCCTATTCACGTTCCCAAGCAAAGCTCTCCAAACCTCCTGGATTCGTCTACTCTTCTGGGTATTGGGCTGGAAGTTGGATATCTAGCTAAAATCCAAGAATTAGGGGATATATATTTTGATCAGCTTCTAATTATTACCAGAGATTCTTACATTGACTAGACGTTAGATACACTAGCGAGAGTGCTTGCCATATATATTCCCTGTCAAAATACCTCCCTAGCTAATGCAAATACTGTCCCTTTTGAACCCCAGTCGTACGTGACGTGAGATTGATGGTTCAGGTTTGGCAAAGGGTCACGATGAAGAAAAGGATAGACGAGGCCACTATGATGTACACAAAAATTATAAATTACTGTCCAAATGACATTTGTGCCCTGAGGAGCCACGGCAGCTATAAAGCCACGCCTCAAATGCATTACGTGAAACGGAAGAAGAATCTGAGCATTTTGTCTTTGTATGCACAAACTAATTAAAATGCATGGCAGCTAGATATCGCGCCGACGTTTTGGAATCTCTCTCTTTATTCTTTATGGATCGATATCTACCACTACCTCCACCGTTACAAATGATCAGTTCACCACCCAGGCATCGATCCTCTCTCTCTCTGCCCCTGTGTTTTCCTTTGCTTTATTTCACATAGCTAGATCCTGTGAAAGGTTGGTTTTAGAGTCCATTTAGCATAATAGCACTACTATCATTCTCGATAAAGGAAGAAAAGAACAAACAAAAGAAACATAATACTCTAATAAAGAATGAATCGAACCCATGTGGTATATGGCAGGCTATGTAAGTAGTACGTACTGTATACGAGAATCAAAATGTGGGTACTACTTGCTTGACGGATCAAGTTGCTTTTTTCTTTTCTCTTACATGTAGGAGCGTCTAGCTAGCTAGCTACCGTTTTGCAATCCTATTGGTGAAAAAGAAGAGTTCGGAATCTCTTTTATGCAGATCAAATGCTCCTCCTTCATGCATCATTCATTCACACAGTTGATAAGGGTTAATTTTCAAGTGAGGCGACCACATATATATTTACGTGTTTGTGATTGATGAATATTGTGGAGTACGGCTAGTAAAAATGGCAAAAGAATCTTTCGGCAAGAGACTCTCGAAGCCCTTATGGCTCGCACAATTTAATTCAAGTACTTATATTCACTTTTGAGGCGTAAAAACCATAAAGACCCATCCAAACAAATTAATGAAAGGAACTCGTAACAAAGGTGATAGTGACTTCCGTACGTTTGGATTGATAAAAATATATGTTTTCTATTCCACTCTGGTTGTTCTGGTCAATTAGCTAGCTAGTACGTATACATGCCGTGATGTTTTTACCAATCATGTTTCGTTTCTGTCATGATGGCCGAATTAAGAAGTAGATTTTAGCCTTGATAAAATCACTCAAACGCTGAGCCAAGAGTACATAAATATGCATGCAAAACCCTTGCTGATCAATATATTTTGATCATTCTTCTCTCCATCAATGGGGGAGAGCTAGTAATGATTAGAACCATATCATGAGAGAAAAAGGCGAGGGCCTGAGAGAGACAGCAGTCAAGGATCTGAGGCTTGTAATCATTAAAGTTGCTAGGATGTCTTTACTCGCATGAAAATGATATTTTAAGGAAAGGAAACCAAAGGGGAGGGAGGGGGGTAGATAACAGTAAAGGAAAAGTAGCTTGGATGGCCGGAGAAGAAAGAGAAAGGGAAAAATAACAAAAAGAAAAGGCGAGTGGGGGCTGTGACGGAGTGTCAGGTAGATTTGTCCAGACGATGATTATAGGCCCCCTTCAAGTCATCAACTGTTGAACGATAAAAGTGTTCCTTTCTATCTGGGAATAAAAGAATGCCAGAAAACTTTCACATGGACCCATCGCATTGCCCATCAATCTCCTAGATTGTTTACGTTAAATTGAAGGCACGCACACATATTTTGGACCCATAAAAGTAAATAAAAAAAGCACGCCGATTGAGTCGTGTTTGCTCCACCCTGAAGATCCAAACCATCCATTGTTATTAACCATGGCGCTTGAAGGAAAGCACGATTAATCATTTAATTATGTTTTATTTTTTACTATCTGTGTGAATTCACTCTTTATATAACGCCTATTTGCAATCAGATCCTCCACACGATTGGTTTTAATAACATAACGGTTCATTATATGTATATTAATTTATAGAATATTCATTACTTCTCGAGACAGGCCACTAAAGATTGTACGTAATCATTCACTCACTCCATTAAAATGTTGAAAATTAGAAATTCAAATGTAGGATTACAATGTTTAGGGTTTCATGGCACCTTATCCCTGTTAAATAGTGGTTGGGAACGTAATTGAAACTATTTAAAAAAAAATTAAAAATTATTCTTTATTTTTTTGTTTAAACTTATTTATTTTATATTTTTAGATCGTTTTGATGTGCTGCTATTAAAAATAAATTTAAAAAAATAAAAAATATTATTTTAATATATTTTTAAATAAAAAATATTTTAAATCGTAACCCCTATCATATTCTTAAACATCGTAAAACTTATTTTATACTAAATGTAATGTCATGTCACGATGATTTGCGGGCATAAGGTGAAACCACACCATAAATAGAGCATCTATATATATATATTTTTTTTGTGTTGATGGTTGGGTTTTTTTTTTTATTTAGAGAAGTCGCACGGCTGAATCTCTCATGATTTCTAGCTATACCTCTCAGGAGATTGAGAATTAACACTGGAGAAATCATTTTCCAATTAATAAAAGTGAAAGAAATCAACAGCCGAGGAATTAAACTCACAGAAAACTACACCATCTCACTGCAGCAGAGAACATGCGTTGTTAATCACGTTGCTTTCTGTAAATGGCACATGATCATCATCCAATTCATGATCCAGATCCTCCAATCTCTGTGCCACAAGCTGATTGCTCGGCCTTTCTTTTATCCAGCTAAGTCACCCCCGCATGATAATATATATGCTAAGAGTAGAAGGGCGGGAGATTACAAAATACACCCGCTACTATTAACATACTATACCGATCATTTGTTATACACATAATACAGCAATACTCCTATATTATTTACCATGTTATATCACAATTTGTTTTTTAGGACCGGGGTATTCGGGCCAGCTTACGCGCATCACGACTGATCCCCGAATCCATTGAACACCCTGCAAGCCCAGTAGGCAGATAATACACCACGAGGATTACAGACGTGCACATAGAGAATCAAACCTGGGTGCAGAGACAAGGAATTCCCTGTCAGGACCGCTAAGCCACAACCTCGAGTGCACAATTTTATTATTATACGTAAGTGGTGATTAAGAACTGTTTATTTTTTACATTTTAAAAATAATTTTGAAAAAATTTAAAAGTTTTAAATTGTTTTACTTCAAATTAAATTTTTATAGTGTTTTTATATTATTTTAATAAATATTTTAAAATACAAAATTCTCTGGAATAAGAAGGGGAGACCTGGTATTGCGTGTTAATGGGTGTGGGCGGTATAGTTGGCCCACACAGCCTTTCGAGGGATCCTTTTGATTTTTGTTAGTTTGTGGGCACACAAAAGCA
>Ga0307515_10017970_pt1 | contig 12839 bp, 8 predicted proteins | sample 17_EM_MG_FD_194513 | JGI IMG/M metagenome (GOLD analysis project Ga0307515, IMG submission 194513) | Populus trichocarpa ectomycorrhiza microbial communities from riparian zone in the Pacific Northwest, United States - 17_EM | ecosystem: Host-associated > Plants > Roots > Unclassified | place... | reverse complement strand
GTTAAAATATATTCTTTATATAGTATATACTAGGCGTATAGAATAAGTAGAGAATACTAACTATATAAAATAAGTAAAGGGTACTAACTGTGTAAAATAAGTAAAGGGTACTAACTATGTAGACTAAGTAAAGTATACTAATTACGCGGAATAGGTAAATACTATTAACCGTATAGACTAAGTAAATACTATTAAGTATACGGGAAGAGTAACGCTTATTTATTACTTAAAGTAAGTAAGATATATAGAATATATAAGGGGGGTATTATATATTAATTGCGCATTAAGTATAGAGAGAGCTTAATAGAATAAAGGCACTACTTACCTAGGTGGCTATAAATACGTAATTAGCTATACTACGTTATTAAATACGACAGTATACTACACCGCGTTGTTAGATGCGGTAGTATACTTATACTGCGTTACTAAATACGGCAGTATACTGCACCGCGTTATTAGATGCGGCAGAATGCTACATCACGTTATTAAATGCGGCAGAATGCTGTACCGCGTTGTTAAATGCGGCAGAATACTGTACTGCGTTATTAGATGCGGCAGAATGCTATACCGCGTTATTAGATGCGGCAGTATACTTGCACCGCGTTGCTAGATACGGCAGTATGCTGCACTACGTTGTTAGATGCGACAGTATGCTACATCGCGTTATTAGATGCGGCAGTATGCTGCACCGCGTTATTGGATACGGCAGTATGCCGTACCTAAGTTGATACTATACGCTACACGTTGCAGTGCGCGGATTGCGCATTTGGCCGCCAAATGCCGCCAAATGCTGCGAAAATGCTGGTAAATTTTTTCCTGACGTAGTCCACTTTACGGTCAACAGAAGCCCCCCTAAGCCCCTTACCCTATAGCCTCTAGAGCGAATTTAAGGCCCAAATAGTACGGCTATAGAATATTTATAAGGCCTAGCGCTTAAAGAATACTATAAGGGCGTACGAGCTAAAGTAGAGAAAGTGGGAAGACTAGTGTATAAGACTAGAAGGCAATATAGACGGCGCCCAAGTAATAAAAAATAAGCTTTACTTATTTTTAGAGCAGTAAGTTATTAACCAAGAATTATAGGCCGCTGGCTATTAAAAACGGAAGTTAAAATAGAAAGAGATATAGAAAGATAGCGAGTAGGCAAAAAAGAGGTAGAAGACGGCTGGCCGGCTAGGAGGGCAGCTAGGGGGGAGGGTAGCTATAGGGGCAGTTATAGGGGCAGCTATAGCCGCAGAGGAAGTTATAAAGGACGAAGAGGAGATATGGGATAAGAACGCCCTAGATGTCCTATTTAACGAGACGGTCCAATACTTAGTTATAAATAGCTACGTCTCTGCTATTACCAAGCTTTACGCGTAGTAGTTAAAAGGTAAGGCCTTATAGCTGCTGCGGGGGGCAAAGCTCTTAGCGATACTAGATAGTGTCTGCCATAATAAGGACCATATTTAACGCGTTAACTTTATTAATTAGGGCCTATTTATAATTACTGGCGGCTATAATATTAAAGGGCTTAAAAAGGCAATTACTTAGTGCTAGGAGACGGGCTCTAAGATACCGGGTTTAGTTAAGTCTTACCTTTAAACTACGGCTAAGCATTTATTAGGTTTGTATCCCATTTATATAGCTACTATTTTCTAACCCATTTATTAGGCCATAGTACCGTTACCTAAGGTAAAAGTAAATAGGATATTTAGCTTACTAACCTTATCCTTATTAAACTAGAGAATAAAGGGCCTAAACTAGATAAGCTAGCGCTGTATATAATTATATTAATAATATAGGGGAAGCAGAATTAATACGGTAAGGTTAAGTATATAGGCTATATATACAATACTAACCCTATTCTCTACCCTCTCTCTATAATAGCCTTTTACTTCTTTAACCGCTAGGGTAAAAACGGCGCTAAGAGCTTTCTATCCTTTTAATAGCTAGAGGACTACTATAACCTATACGTCTTTTTTGGTAGCATTAAAGTACCGTAATGGCCGTTAAGCTATTATATATAGTTTAAATAGAATAAGAAGATATTCTAGGGGGTAGGAATTTACTTAAAGGAGAAGACCTATAGCGCCTATAAGTAGAGCGTCCGGTATACTAAGCTTAGCGGCGTTAAGGAAACCTAAATTAGATAGGCCGGACGCTGAAATATAAACATAATAACGGGAGCCTACCTTAGCTATCTACCCTGTGCGTTTATACGGTTAATTACCAGCTTCCTAAAGAAGGGAAAGGGCTACTTTCTCCCCCACGCGTAAGAGGTGCCGAAGGAGGCCCTTTACTTAAAGATATGGCCCAAGACTAACGTCTGGCTAAAATATATAGAGACCTACTACTTAGAGAGGGCCGATAATAAGGTTATATAGCTTAACCTTATAGGCTTAGGATTTCTACGCCTCCTCCGCGCGCTTAGGGTAATCCTATTATAGGACTTAGTAATCCTATATAAGCAGTTCCCGCTCTACCCCCTATAGAAGGACTCCCTCTTTAGCTATAAGGAGTACTAGAGGTTTGCCGCGTAGGTAAAAAGCTCGCTAGCTAGTATAGTTATACTAGATAAGATAATAATGCGGAAATACTAGCCCACCTATAAGGCCGTAGCTAAGCTAAGATATAAGGCCGTAATCTTAAAAATAAAGGGGGTTTAATTACGCGTGTAGATAATCTTAGAACACCTTAGCGAAATAAAAAGGTTATTAGTATTATTCGCACCTATATAGATCTAGTAAGGGAAGACAGGTATCTAAATAGGGCCTATAAAGTCCATACAGCCGTCTTTAAATGGCCCCGTACCCTTGCCTTTACCTATACCTATACCCGTACCTATACCCGCGTCTATTCCTAAACACATTAACGGCCAAATTCCGTCTTTAGATAAACCCTCTTCCGTATATCTAACCCCTAGGGAGATACTAAGGGGTCCTTAACTATCTACTGCCGTAGAGCCTACTTAGCCGTCTACTATAACGTCTACTATACCCCTATAGCAGCTGCCGTAAGCTTCTACTATACCCCTACTATAGCTACCGCAAGCTAACGCTTAACCTTTTCTATTTATTCTTAACCTATAGGCACCGCTAAGGAAATATAAGATGCTTTAGGGCGGTAATTCGGTATTCCAGCTCTGGGCTAAGTAGACTTTAGGGCTAGTAGGTAGGCCGTTAATTAAAGCTCTTAATCGCTGCTAGGGGGCGCGCTAGTGGGTTAATAGCGAGGCTATATTCTATAGCCGTCGCCGTAGGATAATTAAGGATATAAGACGGCGCGTAGAAGACGGTACGGTAAGAGATAAGAGATAGGCTATTAACTAGCTGGAACAGCTATAGGGTTAGTATTCTTTAGATTAGCTTTATAAGAATATCTAAATAGTTATTTTACTATAGTGACTAAGATGCCTTAATATATAACTGTACTAGTAACTAAGACGCCTTAATATATAACTACACTGCAGTAACCGAGATACCTTAATATAGGACTATAGTAACCAAGACGCCTTAATATAGGACTGCAGTGACTGTAGTGCAGTCCTATATTAAGACGTCTCGGTCACTAAAGTATAGTCCTATATTAAGGCGTCTTAGTTACTATAATGCAAGTGTTTTAAATTTAGAGTAATATTATGCAACCGCCCAGAAGTATTAATCAAACTCAAATTATATACCTTTTCGCCCAAAATCGCGTGCGAAAATACTCAGGGGCGGTCGCTGCGCGACCGAGTGTGGGGTTCGGGGGCGTTATTAGCAAGGGTGGCCCTAACCTCGTATTAACCCGGGTCGTAACCGCGCCAAATGACCCCCCTAGATATATAATAGTTATTGCCATATCTGCTAACGTTTACTAGTAGCTCTCTCTTATGTATATATTAGAATATATAGTATAAAATTAGTCCTATATTTACACCTTAGTATCTTTTTACTACACTATAAAAGCTTTTTACTACACTATAAGAGCTTCAAGTCTCTATATATATTTATCTATCTATCGCAGTCACGTAAGGGGATATTGATTTTAACTGTATAATTGGGAGACGTAGGGCTATAAGGTCACTCTAGGGCTAGTTCTTAACGGTTTTGCTAGTACCTAGCACTTAAATCTGCTAAGGATTTGCCCTAAAGTAACCAGATATCCCTAACCGTAAGCCTATAGCTGCAAAGCTATCTAATTATAGTAGTTGCACTAAGGCGGGTTTTTAGCGGTTTTGCTAGTTCCTAGCACCTGCTAAAGGATTGCCTTAAAGCGCTATCTTTATATAATACATACTAAGTAAAAGGGATAGCGGGTAGGAAAAGCGAATTAGCCACGTAGTGACTGCGTTTGATATTCGCGAATATTATAGGAGGTCTTAGCATTATGCGTTGCTAAGGTGGACACTGCTAAGTAACATATAGACGCTAGTATCTATCTATCGCAGTCATATAAGGGGATATTAATTTTAACCGTATAATTAGGAGACGTAGGGCTATAAGGTCACTCTAGGGCTAGTTCTTAGCGGTTTTACTAGTACCTAGCACTTAAATCTGCTAAGGATTTGCCCTAAAGTAACCAGATGTCCCTAAGCGAAGCTTCTACGCCTAATAAGACATTACCGCATTCTGCTGTATTCTGCTATATTCTGCTATATTCTGCTATATTACCGCATTTTGCCATATTCTGCCGCGTTATCGCATTCTGCTATATTCTGTAGACCCTAACTTATAAGCCAACTAATTAGGATTTTCCATACCCGGTATAGAAAATCGCTATTAGCTCGCTTATTACTAGCGCCTTAGCGGTAATTTTAATATCTAGCTAGCGATCTTTACGCTAAGAGCGGTATACTATACTAGAAGTAAGAGTTAAGGCAATAGAGGTTAGTGGTCTTAGTCCTAATATATAGGCAAAAGGCTTCTAATAACCACCAACCTAGTTGCTAAATTTGCTAATATAAACACCCTAAATCTTTAGTGAACTGGGCAGCGCCCTAGCGGAAGGAGTGGTTTAAGTAGCTACTTAGGTTAATTCTAGCGGCTACTAGGTAGGAGGAAAGGATCTTATAAACCCCTAAAGAGGTAAAGGGTTTTCTATTAAGACTAAATAAGGGGGAGTTAAGGGGTTAGGGGTCCCTATTAAATAGTTTTATTATAGCAGCGACTGGGCATAATAGGCCGCCTACTGCTGTAATAGCGATGTTGACGCCCTGGTGTTGCTTATCGGCTTTACTCTATTTAAAGTGGAATATTATCCCACTAGGCGTAAAGGTAATATTATATTGGGTAGCCTTTTTCGCTAGGAAAGTCGTTTAGTTCTTAAGATCCGCCGTAATGTACGTAATCTCGCCCATTTATAGAAATCTAGTAAATGCGAGGGTAAATACGGTATTAGTATTAATATCTAGTAGTAATGGGCCGTATATTACTACCTTGGCTAGAATATCCCTAGTAATAGGCTACTTATCCTTCTTTACTAAGGGAGAGATAGCGGCTACTCTAGTAAGTAATTGGTAAACTATAAGATCCTTAAATGCCGTAATTAAGATACTATAGTCTACGTAACGCGAGCAAATTGCGGAGATGTAGGCTCGTAAGGTTTCGGCCTTAAGCCTACCTATTTATAGCTAAGAGGTACCAAACGCGCGGCAGGTAATCTATTCGCCTAGTTTACGCGGCTTGGCTAGGTAAGGAGAGACTCCTTTAAGTGTACAGTATAACTCCTAGCTATTAACTACTAAGGAGTAGTTCCTATGGGTCGCTAGCGTAAGGCTATACTAGAGAAGGAGCGCGTAGAGGTTAAATGGCGCGTTAACGTTATCCTTGAAGTTTATAGGCGGTTATAAGTAGTCTATTAGGTTTATGGCACCTAGTTAAAAACTTATTAGCTTTAGTAGTAGTAAATTAAGGGCCTAGTGTGGGCAGAACTAATAGATAGCCGCGGCCTGGAATTAAGATAGTGTATTAGCTAAGCTATTTAAATTACCTAGGATTTACTTCGCGGATAGTATAATATCGTAAGCTATAGCAGCTAGTAAGATCTTACGGAGTAATTTGTTTACTACGCCGCGGACAATGGTCTTCTTAATACTATAGTAAACTACTATACTATTGGTATAAATAAATAGCGCGCTATACTGCTAGTTAGTAGACTATAAATTAAATGCGTAAGTAATAGCATATATCTCCTTTAGATTAATATAGTCTACTTATTAACTAGGCTTAAGCAATATACTAAACGCCTAAAATTAGGGGAGGTTGGCGGTATACTACTGCTAGTTATCCTTATGTTTAAGTTCCTTAAAGAAGTAAAAGCCGCCAAACCTAAACCGGGTAGAGGCGTTAGTGAAGAGATAAATGTAGGTATGCTTAACGTTATCAAAGAACAATACCCTATTACTTATAGTAAGTAGGTTAAGCTAGATATATAAGTCACTTCGTAACTTAGTGCTAAATTGCCTAGGTTTATGCTTATTTGCTAGAGTCTCTAGCTAAGTAGTAATAAAAATCTAAAGGGATCTAGAGTAAGATTAACTAAGCCTAATTATATAGGTATACTATATAAGGTAGCCTATAAGCTGCTAGGCTTAAAGGAACAATAATAAGCCGTAATAGAGTGCGGTAGTAACCTCCTTAATAGCATGTAATTGTTTCTGTGGTAATAATTAAGTTTATATTTATATAGTGTTAATAGTGTATTTTAGGACCTTAATAACGGTTCCTACTATATCTTTAGAGTTATTTCGAGGGATACCTAGGGAGTTAGTAATAGAGATATAGGTCTAAGTAATAGCCGCTAAGTCGTTTGGGTTGGTAAGGATAAAGATAAAGTTGTTTAGGTAGTATTCTACCTTATAAAGTAGTTGTAAATAGAGTATCTAGTATAGGCCTTCCGCGAAGAGGTTAAATATAAGTGGCGTAGTCCGAAGACTAAAGGATAGGCAGTATTTCTAGTAGGTAATACCTTCCTAGGAGAAGCCTATTAATGTTCTTGCCCTATAGGATAGGGGGACTATACAGAATATATCTTTAATATCTCTCTTAAGCAGCAGACATCTACGGCCTATAGAAATAACGTAGGCCTAAATAGTAGTAACTATAGTGTATACTAGTGCTCTATATTCTTTTAGGATTATGTTATTAACTAAAGATGCTAGTAAAAAGGAGAGATTATAAATTCGGCGGTATCCTCTATCTGATTTTAGCACTAGGCTAAGAGGTAAGACTATAATAGGCTCTATTGCGATTCTAATATATCCTTTTATAAGGTCTAATGTTATTTTCTTAAAGATAAGGTTGGTGTTATCCTAAGAGGAGTTGTGGTTCCTATAAGATCTTAGGGTAAAGATAGATTCGGCTCCTATCTTACAGCTATAGGTTAGGATGCCTACTAAGATAGCTAGTAAATTGCCTAGGTAGTTAAATAAAAGGGAGTGCTATGCTAAGATCCTTAGGGGCGATAGAGAGTAGTAGAGAGCCTTCGCCTTTATAAAGGTAGGGAATAGTAGTAATATATTAGGCCTAGGTCCTAGGCGTATAATTAAAGTTAGTATTATAGTTAGGCTAGACCCTACTTTATAAGGTTCGCCTTACTATTCCTAGGCGTAAGATTTAGATAATACGGCGTAGTCTTTTCTATACTTTAAGCACTTATGCGGGTATCTATAAGGTATATTATCGTAGCTTTTAGTGTTAAACCTATAGTAGGTATTTAAGGTATAAGATATATCTAACCTAGGTCTCTTTAAGGCGGCGAAGCTAATAGTACTAAACATTATAAGGTATAGCGCTGTATACTAGGCTAGCATTTGCTAATTAGCGGGCTTTAGTTAGCCATTAGTTATTATAAAGGTATAATAGTTAAGTGCTAGATTAAGTATATAACTTACCTAGATATACTAGGTTAATAAGGTATAAATTATATTTATTTAAAGAAGTATACTAGCGATAAGGTCTGGCGGGTATATATAAAGGGTGCTAGTAATAACTATATAGTTTGTAAAGCCTTTAAACTAAACACCTTTCTCTATAAATAGCTTTTTATTTACCTTTGCCTTCCTTATAACTAGAGTGCCGTTCTTAATCTATATCTTATTAGTAATCTTAATTTAAGTAGTATAGACTTAAAGGCGGGCGAGGTTTACTAGATTAAAAGTGCCCTTAAAAATATCTAGGTAATCCCTTTTTATAACGCCAGAAAGGCGAAGTTTAAGCGACTTTATACTAGGAGGGAGAGGCTTACTAAGGTTATTAGCTATAGTAGCTGTTGCGGTAGCTTATAAGGCCGAAGCGGCTAAGCTTAACTATAATTAAGCCATTTGGGCCTGGTGGTATTTATGCTGGTAAGTCTCCTCCGCTAGATGGGCTTTGCGCTCTTCCTTATACTTCTAAATCTCCCTTTTATCTTAGGCTTATTCCCTTTACTCTTTAGTAATTTTACGCTCTTCTGCGGCAGTGGCGTATATATTAGCTTTAGACGGCATTATAGGACTAATGGAGGAGGGTGTAACGGTTATAGACGATGGTGTAGTTAAGGTAGATCGTCCGGATGGGTTTGCTCGTTAGGATTATGCACGCGTACGGATATCCTAGTTGGTCATAAGCGGTTATAAAATGATTCTTAAACGAATAAATGATGAATACTGATGAGTTTAATGATATTGAAAAGCGAATTAGCCACGTAGTGACTGCGTTCGATATTCGCGAATGTTGCAGGAGGTCTCAGCATTGTGCGTTGCTGAGGTGGACACTGCCAAGCAACATATAGACGCTAGTATAATTTTATGAATATTCATTCACAAGGGTTGTCAAAATATTCAATTATTATCATCCCTTATGAATGAATAAATCGCTATGAAGCAATGAATGAAAATATTATTGACAACCCTGTGGCTGTCCGTTTTTTCAGATGGTAAAAACCAGGGCGATCGCGAAATTCGAACCAAGACCCGCGTATGTTGACATGGCCAATCAATCGAGCTAGAAGCCTCCTCTTTTTGAGGCTGATCAGATGTTCAATATAACAGAATGTAGAGTAGTCTTTACGCCACCAGGCGTGCATAGTATCATAGTCATCCTGCTAACCAACGCAACGACGACCTACCACACAGCAGGCCGACCAAGGTCAACCGTAACTACCAGCTTCAGACCATCAGGGAACCTCGGTATTTCCTACTTTTTCTTTTTCAGTATTAGAGCCTACTCTGATTCACTTAACCGCTTTATCAAGTAACACTAATGTACCGCTAAGAACCCCGCTCTGACAGGGAGTCAAGCTTCGCCATGGGGGCGTGATCCAGTTGATTGGTTCGGAAGAGCGTCGGAAGTGGACCTTCGCCGACATCACCTTCCATATAGCACGTATAAATCCCAGAGTCCCATAATTGCCATCCTTCTTGCATATCCGCACTCGAATCGACTCTTGTCTCACCACTCCTTACTGTTGAAACAGTTTCCATTTTCGTTCCTTACACTATGCGATCACCTATACTTCTGTCCTCTTGGTTATCCTTAGCTACAATGGGCTTTGCCTCTCCAATTCCTGACGTTTCGACTACGCTACAGAACATTCTCAAGAACACCGACAAAAGCAGTCTGTACACATATCCAACCGACTTGACCCGGGGCATCATTCCCGTAAAGTCCCTATCACGCATTCCCCGTTCTTCCTGACATTGGATCCCTCCATTAGTATTCGATGATAGTTTCAATGCTCATAACTTTCCCCAGAAACCATTTCACTCCCACAATGACTACTGGAGAGATATTCCGTTCTACTCCGCCCTGTCTTACGGCGCTATGTCTATTGAGGCCGATGTCTGGTTGATTAACGGCACACTCCACGTACGTCGCCTGAATATGTTACCTTGAGCATTACAGACCCAATTACTGCGTCGAGTTCAGTCCGCCTTGCTTGTAACATCTTTCTCTAATAGATATTCCACTAATTAATTCACACGCTAATTGCTAATTCTCTTTTACTCCGTCATGTTCTCGGCTAATTTCTGAAACGTTTTCCTATATTATTTTTTAGAATTAGGGCTGGAGCAAGAATAAAAGCCTTAGAATATTAGCCTCTACTATTAGCCTTTGTTCAATTTCATTATTCTACTGCGTAGCTGCTACTACTTTTCCGCTATCAGATAAACTCGAGTCCAAAGTGCTGACTATTGCCTCCTAGGTCGGACACGAGCTGAGTGCTCTAACTGACGTTCGTACACTGGATTCTCTCTATATCCAACCTATCCTCGACACGCTACATCGGCAGAACCCTGTCACAAAATTTGCTCCATCAGTAACTAAGAAGTAGACCCGACCTCTACTACGTTTTAGCTATTTTTACACCTGCTGACTTCATTCCATAGCGGTGTTTATGATACCTCCTCAGGTCAAACCCTCTATCTCTTCATCGATGTGAAAACTTCCGGGGACGAAACGTGGCCTGTCGTTCTCTCAGCCCTTAGCCCGCTGCTCAAGGGTGGTTACTTGACAACCTACGACGGTAATTCCCTGACTACTGGCGCGGTCACCGTCATCGGCACAGGAAATACTCCGCTCTCTGCCATTCAGTCCGCCACCCCATCTACGTCTAGCCCGCGCTACGCTTTCTACGACGCCCCGCTCCCGTATCTTAGTACAACCTTCGAGAATATTACAAAATACGACTCGCCCATCGCCTCAACTGATTTCGCAGCCCAGTTCGGGAATGTGGTTGCCGAAACGTTCAACTCGACACAGTTGGGTTTGCTGAGGAAGCAGGTAGCTACCGCGCACGCAAAAGGAATCATGACCAGGTACTGGGACCACCCGGGGTTCCCAATCGGGACGAGGAATGCAATGTGGCGGATATTGCTTGACGAGGGGTCTGATTTCCTAAATGTGGATGATCTAGCTGGGGTGGCAGGTTTTTGGGAGAATATGGGATGAGAACGTTGTGGTAATATGGCTGATTTGTGTATAAATTTGTTGCTCTAATACAGTATACTCTAATGGAAATAAAAGCTGATCGGACTGCTACTCTTAATGCTCCGACTGTTTTCTGTAGAACATTGGCAGCCGTGGACCCTTTCAAGAATGCCTAGTGCTTGATTGCTTTTTGGGATGAGAGAATCGCCAACATGTTATCCCTTGACACGATGGGGTCCTCGGAGTAGGTGGTTCGTGCGCGAACACCAGAATCAATACAACGCGTATATCTATATAGAATTCAATTATGAGGTACACCGCTACCATGCCTTCCAATCGTGCCAGAATCGATAAAGACCTTGTTCAGCCTACTCACTATAACGTTCAGCCGAATTAGAGTGCAAAAAATCCCGCCCCAAGCCCTGCCCGTTGCCCAGATTCGAACCTCTCTATATCCCCTCCAACGTCGATGTACAAGATTCTTTCCAGCTATTTAGCTTATTCTTTACAGATAAGATAATAGATAAGCTTATGGAGTAGACGAATATACACGTAGAGTTCCACCCGCCAAATAAGGAGACGGATTGGCCATGCCTATAGTAGCCAATATGCAAGCAGGAACTCTATACGTACTTCGGAGTGCTTATTTAGGTATTACTACAGAATAGTGTATTAAGGGCTACTAGAAGGTTTTAAAATCACATGGCTGCGAGCATAATATTAGAAAGTATATTTTAATTAACAGATTTTAGCAACTTAATCGTTACTTTCGAGCCTTACCACTATAGCCCAAATCCAATAAAGCACCTAAAACTACATTCGATAGAGTTTATAAGCTTATTAAGTATATCCGGCTTACTTTAGAAAGCTCTATACCCCTCGAACCTACCTCGCCGTTAACGAAACAATCTAGCGCTTTATAGGCCGTGCTTCTAAAATTGTTAATATTCTATCTAAAACTAGAGGGCTTTAAAATATGGGTTCTAGCCAATAAGGGCTATATATTAGACTTTATATAGCACGCTAAAGGTAATAGATAGACTTGGAAGGTCTTTAGCGATATAGATAAGAAAGAATTACCTATTCCTACCCTTATTTTCTAGTATAATCACTATATGTACGGTATGGATATTGCGGATTAATTACACTCATGCTTTACAACGTAAAGGATTTATAGAAGGACCTAGAAGCCTCTGTTCCTGTCGATTCAGGTTGGATTTAGCCTATTACCCTATCCTTGTTCTCATTCCGGGTGTACTACTACCCCCGTTTCAGTTACAGACCCCCCCTCCCTTTCCTATTTTAGACACCTACCTCATGTATAAATAGCTTCTTTTCTTCATAGTTGAATAGACAGAGTCCTCATTCTTTACTTACTCATCGGTGCACGGACTACCGATCGACAGTTCCACTTCCTACTGCCTTCCTATAATCTTAAAGATCACCGGGTAGGCCGTGGACGGGCACAAGCAGTTTTAAAAGGACTTCCGCGACGCCTTATTTGAACGCTAGATTCGTAAGCGATAAGCACCTATACGAACACCCTCCTCAGCGCTCTACCAACGATATTATATAGGTCCCTACGGCGCAGCACGACCTAATTAAGCCGTCCAACAAAGAGGTTTACTGCTCAGCTTGCATAGAGGCTGGCAGGCGTACTTAGGTGCATTGTATGGGGCGCCGGAAAGCTCTATTAGAGCTATTACTAAATACTATAAGGAAGCCTCGTGATAGTCAGGAATGGGAGAGGCGTGAGCGTGCTCCAAGGACTTATTTTGGCTGCAGTATATATAAAATACCGGTCCGTAGGAATGACGACTGCTGGCGAACTTACATTGAGCAACTCGTCTCCAAAAATTGAGTTTATTGACCCGAGGTACGAGTGGTCTATATATTCGGGTTGGGGGGTCCTGGAATTCAAAGTCCCGCCAAGCCAGCTTCTGATTGGTTAGAGAGCCGGCTTCTAAT